>TARA_Y100000385_G_scaffold291944_1_pt1 | contig 29011 bp, 34 predicted proteins | sample TARA_Y100000385 | Tara Oceans TARA_Y100000385 (sample SAMEA2620980) | marine metagenome | biome: marine biome (ENVO:00000447); feature: surface water layer (ENVO:00002042); material: "saline water (ENVO:00002010), including plankton (ENVO:xxxxxxxx)" | depth 5 m
AGCTACCTCGCCATAATTAGATGGCTGCAAATATAAAAACAATATAACGCCTCACAAATAAATACCCTTATAAAAAAAAATAAAATTTCTTTAAAACTAAGTAATTATTGTATATATTGGATTTTTATAAATTCAAATTTTACAATGAGCGATAAAATCAAATTCGAATTAGAATTTCCTATACAAGCATCTCCACAATTATTATTTCAATATATTTCGACACCCTCAGGAATGTCTGAGTGGTTCGCTGACAATGTAAATTCAAGAGGAGAGTTATTTACCTTTATATGGGATGATTCTGAAGAACAAGCGAAATTACTTAGCAAAAAAAATGGAGAACGCGTCAAGTTTAAATGGCTCGATGGTGAGCAGGACGATTCATATTTTGAAATCAGAATTCAAGTAGATGGGGTCACTAAAGATGTCTCGCTTATGGTAACTGATTTCTCAGAAGAAGATGAAGTAGAAGAAACAAAGATGTTATGGGACAATCAAATTTCTGACCTTAAGAAAGTCTTAGGGTCTACCTAAATAAACAGTTATTTTTAAACTATATTTGTCCTGATTTACAGGACTTTTTTATGATCAATACTAACGGACGTTTAATTGCAGAAGCAGACGCAACTCTCTCAGTCACTAACAGAGGATTAGCCTATGGTGATGCCCTCTTTGAAACGCTCAAAACCTTAAACGGAAAACTATTGTTCTGGGAAGATCATTATTTTCGATTAATGGCCTCTATGCGCATTTTAAGAATGGAGATCCCTATGGAATTCACTCCTGAATTTTTAGAAACTCAAATTTTAGAACTCTTAGAACATAACAGTTCAAAATCAAACTCATATCGAGTCAAATTAACAGTATTTAGAAAACAAGGAGGCTTCTATACGCCCAAGACTAATAACATTGACTATTTTATAACGGCTGAATCTTTGGACTCTGATATGTATCTATACAATTCTGATCCCTATAGAATAGAACTTTTCAAGGATTTTTATGTCACTCCAGGACTACTGTCTACCCTAAAGACCAACAACAAGGTACTTAATGTATTAGGCAGTGTGTACGCAAAAGAAAATCAATATGATAATTGCTTACTCTTAAATACCAATAAAAGTATTGTGGAAGCTCTTAACGGAAACTTATTTTTAGTAAAAGATAACGTGATTAAAACACCTCCTTTAGAAGATGGCTGTCTCAAGGGCATAATGCGTAAACAAGTTATTGAGATTCTCAATAAACTTCCTGATTTTGAATGTATTGAGGAATCAATTTCTCCTTTTGAACTGCAAAAAGCAGATGAGTTATTTGTAACAAATGTCATTCAAGGCGTGCAGCCCATCACTGCTTTTAGAAAAAAGACTTTTAAAAGCCAACTCAGCCAAAGTATCTTAGCAAAGTTAAATATGACTGTGAGATTATCTTAGTTATAGGAAGGGTTTTCAGGCGCATTAGACCAAATACTATAGTCTCCACCAAGTTCAAGCATTTTATCTTTCCAAAAGCTAGTATTGACTTTTTCGAGAATACCTTTTTCGTAACTATTTTCTGAAAGTATCCAAGTGTTTGAACGTAGTTCTGAAGATAATTGGTTGGTGTCCCAGCCTGAGTAGCCTAGGAAAAATCGAATATCATCACTTTTTAATATGTTGTTTTGAATCAATTTGGTTATATATTCAAAATTACCACACCAATACAAACCATCAGAGATTTCGATACTATTTGGAATGAGTTCAGGAATTTTGTGAACATAATAAAGGTTGTCTTGTTCTACAGGGCCTCCATTATAAACACTAAATGGAATTTCTATTTCAGGGATCAAATCCTGAAGAGTAAAATCTAAGGGTTTGTTTAAAATGAACCCAATAGAGCCTTCGGAATTATGGTCAGCGATAAGTATAATTGATCTGTTAAATGAGAGGTCCCCGATAATTGAGGGTTCTGCAATTAATAAATGACCCTTTTTTAAATTTATATTTGACAAGCTTCCGTTCATAATTCTTAATAAATATAAGAAATTTATTTCAGAAATTTATTTTTGTCGCTAATCTTAAGTTTTGATATTGAGGCTTGAGGAGTTTTTTTGGAAACGACTTAAATTAGGACTCTTTTTGGAGTTAAAAAGTTTCCTAGTTTAAATGGCTTATGAGTTGAGGACTTGCCTTAAACTTAAGCATATTTTTTGCAGGAATGTTTAAGGGAGTATTAGTTCTTGGATTTCGCCCAATCCGTGCCGCACGTTTATAAACTTTCCAACTTCCAAGTCCTTTAAGGGAGATTCTGCCTCCGTCCTTAAGCGTGTCGGTTAAGCCGCTTACCAAAGCTTGTAGGGCTTTATCTGCTGCCTTTCTAGAAATCCCTGCATTTAATGCCATCTGATCGATTAATTCGTTTTTAGTCATTTGTTTTTAGTTATAACATTTGTGCCTCCACTTGAAATCTAAAGCCGTTTAAAAAAGAAGCGGAATCCATTTGTCGTTTTCCTGGAAATTTAAAATTAATTAATTCAATATATCCTTTTTTAACGGCAATCTTAATTGTCGTTTTTGTAGTAACCAGAAGTCCTATTTTATGTTCGTGCTTTTCGTAATGCTTTGCAACTTCATATATTTTAATATTTAAAAGGGCATCGCCATAAGACAAAAGTCCCCAAGCCGCAGGGTAGGGATTAAGCCCGCGAACTTTATTGTAAATAGACTCCATAGAAGAATTCCAGTCTATTTTACAATTGTTTTTATTTAGTTTATAGGCTGTTTTTGTTTCTTTTATGGGTTGTGATATTGTTTTGACAGTACCACCTTCAATTTGCTCTATTGTTTTAATGACCAGCGCACTGCCCAAAACCATTAATTTATCATGTAACATTCCTGCATTTTCAGACGGCTCAATGTCTATCTTTGATTGCAGGATAATAGATCCAGTATCTATTTTTTCGTCAATAAAAAAGGTTGTAAGTCCAGTTTCTGTTTCTCCGTTAATAATTGCCCAGTTTATAGGGGCTGCTCCTCTGTAATCGGGCAGTAAGGATGCGTGTAGATTAAAGGTGCCCAAAGAAGGCATTTGCCAAACAACCTTGGGAAGCATCCTAAAGGCTACCACAATTTGTAAGTTGGCATTTAAGTTTTTTAAGTCACTCAAAAAAGTGTTATCTTTTAAATTGCCAGGTTGCAACACCTTTAGGCCTTTAGACTTTGAAAATACTTTTACGGCCGATTCATTAATTTTTTGTCCTCTTCCCGCGGGGCGGTCTGGAGCAGTAAGAACTCCAACAATATTGTAATTGTGATGTAAAAGTCCATCAAGAATGTTCACAGCAAATTCTGGAGTTCCCATAAATACAATACGTATGTCTTCTTTTTTCATAAGGCTTTAAGTTTGTAAGTGTTTCTGTCCGTGAGCTCAATCAATTCTCTTTCCAATAAATCCTTTAATATTTTTGTCAATTTAGATGTGTCAAAGGTAGTTAATACTTCCATTTTTCTAGAAGATAAAGGATTGCTTTTTAGCAATTTTAAAACGATTTGACTGTCTGTCTTCGTAATTTTTTTATTTTTTTTACGCTCCAAACAGCTTGAGCAGATTCCGCAAGTTGTTGAATCGGTCTCTTCAAAATAAGACAGTAATTTTTGACTCTTACAAATACCATCATTTTTTAAATAATCAAAAACAGACTGAAGCTGTATTTTTTTTAAGGCTCGTTGTTGTTTGATGATTTTAGAGATTCTATGAATTGTCTTTTCGTCTTCTCTGGGCTCAATAAAGGTAATTTTAGCATCTGTTTTTGAGGACTCAAATACTATAAACCCCGTATTTTTTAAAGAATTTAAAACCTTAATTATTTCATTTTCAGAGAGCTTTGTTTTTTCTATAATCTGTGGAATGGAAATTTCAGTTAAATGTTCAAATACTCCCTCATGAGCGCGCAAAATAACCTTCATTACAAGCGCTTTTTTTGGTGCTTTTTCAAGCTGTTTAAACAAGGCTGAATTTGAAACGATCACTTGAATATAGGCTGTATTTTTAAAACGCTCTTCTAAGGCTATGATACTAGTTCGGTCAAGTGTTTTAAGCGCATTATAAGTAAGAATAGCCGGGAGTTTATAGGTGTTGCAAAATAATTTAAAGCTAAAATTATGAACTGAATTCACCCCTTCACCATAAGGTATTTGTAAATAATTACACAACCTTTTGTAAACCTTCTTCAAGTATTCAGTATCGGGTAATGAATTAAGATACATATTTCTAGAGTCCACTTCATCAGCAGTATTTCTTAGGATTAGGGCATAGGCTTTCTCACCATCACGTCCAGCTCTGCCTGCTTCTTGATAATAACTTTCTAAACTCTCAGGTAAATTATGATGAATAACCGTTTGCACCTCGGCTTTGTCTATGCCCATTCCAAAAGCATTAGTAGCCACAATGACTTGGTTCTTATTGGCGCTCCACAAATTAAATTGGATTTCTTTTTCTTTTGAGTTCAATCCGCCATGGTAATAGCCGCTTGAAATCCCTATTTTATTTAAATACCCCGCTATTTCCAGTGTTGCTTTGCGGTTGCGGACATAGACAATGGAGGTTCCCGAATATTTTTTTAGCACTTGAACCGTTTTAAAATGCTTGTCTTCACATTCCAAACTCAAATAAGCTAGGTTTGAGCGTTTAAAAGAGGTTTTAAAAATATGTGGCGCTATACAGTCTAATTGCTTGCTAATATCATCTATTACTTTCGAAGTCGCTGAGGCTGTAAGCCCAATGATATTTACGGAAGGGTGTAGGGTTCTAAGTGCTTTTATTTCTCTGTATGCAGGTCTAAAATCATGCCCCCATTGGCTGATACAATGGGCTTCATCTACTGCAATAAGATTGACATTCATTTGCTTGATACGTTCCTGCACCAGATCTTGTTGCAAACGTTCTGGCGAAAGGTAAAGAAATTTGTAATTTCCATAAATACAATTGTCCAACATTCTGTCAATATCTGCATAACTAAAACCACTTGTCAAGGCCATTGCCTTTATCCCTTTTAAATTTAGGGTCTTAACTTGGTCTTGCATCAAGGCAGCTAAAGGCGATACGACAATGCAAATACCTTCTTTTAAAATGGCTGGGATTTGAAAGCATATTGATTTCCCACCGCCAGTTGGTAAAAGGGCAATACAATCTTCATTTGCTAAAACACTTTCAATAATTGCTTCTTGTTGTGGCTTAAATTGAGTAAACCCCCAGTAGTGCTCCAATATTTGAATTGGATGCTTCATTTGTTATCAGCTAAATAATTGGTGATAAAATCCATGCGCTCTTCAACAGTTCCAAAAGGAATTTCAACCATAGTATAGCCAAATTCTTTATAGGACTTAACAAGAAACTTATGGATTTCTTGAGCTTGTTCAAAAGTTTCGTAACGTTCATTGTCTTGTTTGTGAATTTCTTTCCAAGGCTTCAAAATAAATATGAAATCGTATTTATATGTTCTGCAAATTGCTTTAAAAGTATTGGGGTAGCTACTGCCTAGGTAGTCTAAGTAAGCCACAACGTCTGGTAGGCCGCGGTCAAAAAAAACAAAGGCGTGTTTATTTACATCGGCTTCAATGAATTGCTTTTGTCGACCAGATAATAATTGCTCACTAAACAAAAGAGGGTCCTCTAAAAACAACTGCTCTATGCCATTTTCTTGGGCCTCTAGGGTAATTTGTCTGGAAATTTCTTCCATACACAAAAAACCTTTTGATTTAAGCGCGTTGATCAAAGTAGTTTTACCTGTACTAGGGCCTCCAATAAGTGCAATTTTTTGAGTATTCAAGTTTTTTTTTAATTAGTGTAAAATTCGTGATTTAAAAGGGAAATAAAAAATCAGATATAATGTATATTTGATCCCTATAGATAAAACATGGATACAGCTGCAAACCAAGAATCATTTTATATCAATTTAAAAGAAAAGCTATACGATACTACAAGTTGGCCTTCAGAGTATTTGTATAAATTTATTGTCAAAGTAAATCAATCTAAAATAAGCACGATTGAAAGTATTTTTGATAATATGGGAGCAGTAATAAAAAAAATACCCTCAAAAAACGGCAACTATGTTAGCATTTCAGTTAATGTCGTTATGAAAAATCCAGAATTTGTGATTGCAAAATACAAAGAAGTTGGGCGTTTGGTAGAAGGGGTTATTTCACTTTAATAGAGTTGTATTAAAGCATCTCATTAATTTCTTCTAGACGCATACTATTTTTTTGTATTTTGCAATCACTTAATTTTTAAATACAGATGTCCAATATGACAGCCTTAACAGATCAATTACAATACAATTCAGAACGAGAACCCTTAATTATCCCTGAATACGGAAGACATTTACAGAAAATGATTAACCATGCAGTCGCTCAAGAGTCTAAGGAAGAACGCAACCGCTTGGCAAAGGCTATCATATCAATAATGGGAAATATGCAACCCCACTTGCGGGATGTACCTGATTTTCAACATAAACTTTGGGATCAGCTGTTTATTATGTCTGAGCTCAAGTTAGACGCAGATTCCCCTTTTGATATTCCAACAAAAGAAACACTAAATGTTCGACCAGCCCCTTTAAAGTATCCGCAAAACTTCCCTAAATATAGGTTTTATGGAAATAATATTAAAACCATGATAGACGTTGCAAATACTTGGGAAGTTGGAGAAATGAAAGAGGCCTTAGAGTATACCATTGCAAACCATATGAAGAAATCTTTTTTGAATTGGAATAAAGACACTGTGGAAGACAGTGTTATTTTTGGTCATCTTTTTGAACTATCTGGTGGTAAGATAGATTTACGAAATAGTAAAGAGGACTTAAGTGATGCCTCAAGTTTACTTAAAAAACAACGAAAATTTTCATCTCAAAAAAAATCTCAGAAGAAGACAAACCATCAAAGAGGTCGCAAGCGTTACTAATCTATTTTAGAAACAACTTTCATTAACTACTAATTTAAATTACTCAACATTGAAAACTTTTAAAATTGAGGGCGGACAGCAATTGAAAGGGGCAATACAACCTCAAGGCGCAAAAAACGAAGCACTTCAGATTTTATGTGCCGTCTTATTATCCTCTGAAAAAATTACCATCCATAATATTCCTGAAATTATTGATGTTAACAAGCTCATTGTTTTATTGGGAAAATTAGGAGTTAAGATTCAAAAATTAGCAAAGGGGAGTTATTCTTTTCAAGCCGATGAAATTAATTTAGAGTATTTAGAAACGGAAGCCTTTAAGGTGGATGGTCGCGGACTCAGAGGGTCCATCATGATTGTTGGACCACTCCTAGCGCGCTTTGGAAAGGGCTACATCCCAAAACCTGGAGGAGATAAAATTGGGCGCAGACGCTTAGACACCCATTTTGAAGGATTTATAAAGTTAGGGGCAAATTTTAGATACAATAGAGAAGATCATTTTTACGGAGTGGAGGCTAAAGAATTGAAAGGAACTTATATGCTGCTGGATGAAGCCTCCGTTACAGGGACTGCTAATATTGTGATGGCTTCTGTACTTGCTAAGGGAACTACTACAATTTATAACGCGGCTTGTGAGCCTTATCTTCAGCAGTTGTGTAAGATGCTCAATAGAATGGGTGCTAAAATTTCTGGTATTGGCTCAAATATGTTAACTATTGAAGGCGTCACTAATTTAGGAGGTACTGATCATACAATGCTGCCAGATATGATTGAAATTGGCAGTTGGATCGGGCTTGCAGCTATGACCAAAAGTGAGTTAACCATTAAAAACGTGAGTTGGGATAATTTAGGCGTAATTCCTAATGTATTTACAAAATTAGGAATTACTTTGGAACGTAAAGGAGATGATATTTATATTCCGGCACATACCAATGGATATGAAGTTCAAAACTATATTGATGGCTCAATTTTAACAATATCTGATGCGCCGTGGCCTGGTTTCACACCTGATTTACTGAGTATAATTTTGGTGGTTGCCACTCAAGCTAGAGGCAGTGTATTAATCCATCAAAAAATGTTTGAAAGCCGTCTTTTCTTTGTTGATAAATTAATTGATATGGGCGCTAAAATTATTCTTTGTGATCCGCATCGGGCTTCGGTGATAGGCCATGATTTTAATTCTACCCTTAAAGCAACCACAATGACCTCTCCGGATATTAGAGCTGGCGTTTCATTATTAATAGCAGCACTTTCTGCTAAGGGTACATCTACGATTCATAATATTGAACAGATTGACAGAGGCTACGAAAACATTGATGATCGTCTGCGTGCGATTGGTGCTAAAATTGAACGCATTGATTCATGAGTTTAGAAAAAGCACTTCAAGACAGAAGTCTTAATTCCTGTGAACTTTGTAAAACTTCTAATGACTTAAATGTTTACACCCTTCAACCCTCAAGAAAAATAGATTTTTTTGATAGCCTTTATGCTTGTAATAGCTGCATTTCTCAAATGGAGGACACTCGTTTAATTAATCCCAACCATTGGCGCTGTTTAAATGATAGTATGTGGAGTGAATTCCTTCCTGTACAAGTATTTTCATGGCGTATGCTAAATCGGATTATTTCAGAAGGCTGGCCTCAAAATTTGTTAGAGATGATGTATTTAGATGCTTCTTCTTTACAATGGGCAAAAGCCTTAGGGGACGGCGTAGAAGCGTCTGCTGCAATAATTCACAGAGATGTTAATGGTGTTGTCTTAAAAGCCGGAGACAGCGTGGTTCTTATCAAAGACTTGAAAGTTAAAGGATCTCGTCTTGTAGCAAAACAAGGCCTGGCAGTTAGGCGGATCTCTTTAGACCAGGAAAATGAAAACTACATCGAAGGGAAGGTTGAGGGCCAACAAGTAGTGATAATCACCCAGTATGTTAAAAAAATTTAACTTTTACCCAAAGCTGCTTTATATGCTTTAAGACAGCGCTCTCTGGCAAATTTGTGATCAACCATTGGTCTAGGGTAACTTAATTCCTGATATTCGGGTACCCACTTTTTAATGTATAAGTGCTCTTTATCAAAGTTAGTCACTTGAGTAGTTGGATTAAATATTCTAAAGTAGGGGGCAGCATCAACGCCACAACCCGCAACCCATTGCCAATTACTAACATTACTAGATAGTTCAAAGTCATGTAGTTTTTCTGCAAAATAGGCTTCGCCCCAGCGCCAATCGATAAGAAGGTGTTTGCACAGAAAACTGCCAACAAGCATACGTACACGGTTGTGCATGAATCCAGTTTGGTTTAATTCTCGCATCCCTGCATCCACTAAGGGATATCCAGTTTCGCCCGCACACCATTTCTTATATTCTGAGGGCTCATTACGCCATTTTATAGTGTCATATTGAGGCTTAAAACTATGTGTAATTGTATGGGGAAAGTGCCATAAGATCTGCATAAAAAACTCACGCCATATAAGTTCTTTCAAAAACACTGTATTTTCAAACCCTATAGCTTTGGAAACAATTTGACGAATACTTACAGTGCCAAATCTCAAATGAGGTCCTAGTTTTGAAGTTCCGTTTACGGCAGGAAAATTTCGAGTTGCTTCATAGTTTTCAATAATGCCATTATCAATGTCAAAAGCGGCTACTTTTACGACATTTGGTTTAAATCCAATCCCTTTTAAGTCCACCCAATTATAGGCAGATGTCTTGTGTATATTATCCAATAAATCTTCAGACTTATAACTTTGACAGTGGCTAGCATCAAAAGCCGCTAACCATTTCTTTGAATATGGCGTATAGACTTTATAGGGTAGTCCGTCATCTTTAGTGATTTCATCTCTCTCAAAGATGACTTGATCCTTAAAGGAATGGAACTGTATAGCTTTAGCTTTTAGAGACTTATAGATAGAGGCATCTCTTGAGAGGGCATAAGGCTCATAGTCATGATTGCAATAAACTGAGTCAAGTTGGTAATCTGAAGTAAGTTGATGGAAGATTTTTTCTGGATCTCCATGGTAAATAGACAGCCCGCGTCCTATAGACTGTAAACTTAAATTTAGTTCAGTCAGCTGCTGGTGAATAAATTCGACTCTTGCATCATCTATTGCTAAGGAATCTAAGATTTTAGGGTCAAAAATAAATATAGGAAGGACCCTTTTATTTGCTTTTAGAGCTTCGTATAACCCATGATTGTCATGTAGCCTTAAGTCTCTTCTAAACCAAAAAATTGTAATTTTTGAACTCATTAGTACGCTCCAAATAATTCGATTAATTTTTTTTGTCTGTAGGCAAATATTTCTTCCAATTTTGGCTTTACAATGAAGGGATGCATTAATTGTCCCAAGTAGCCCATAGGGACTTTGTAGTCAATTATATCTTCCATTTCAACTCCACCATCAATGGCTTTAATGAAATGTTTGTGATGCCAAAGTGCATATGGCCCAAAGCGTTGCTCATCTACAAAATACTGTTGTTCTACAACTTGTGTTATTTCTGTTACCCATTTGGTTTTAATTCCCAATATTGGGGTGACTATGTACTGAATGATTTGGCCTGCATACATGGGCCTGTCTGCCCCAGATAATATATCGAAGCTCATATAATCGGGAGTGATCGTTTTAAGATTTGCAGGGCTTGATAAAAACGCCCAAGCTTTTTCAACACCAATTGGAAGCTTTTGTTTTTTGTGTAATGTATATATCTTCATTTTAATTGTATAAGGCTATATAAAGGTTTAAAGAGGTTGCAAGTACTAGCCATATGCAGTAGGGAAGCACAAAAAATCGCTTATTTTTAATAGAATGTTTAAAGGCCATTAAAAAGTAAAACATTAAAAAGGTTAAAAAGATCAAATTCAGCAGTCCAAGCACAATTAAATGTTGATTAAAGAATAGATAGTTCCATAAAATATTTAACGCAAACTGAATGCTAAACAATAAAATGATTTTCTTGGATTTGTTTTTTTGTATTAGAAAGGTCATATAAACAGAAAAAAGAAGCATAATACTGCCCCAAGCAACTCCAAACAACCACCCTGGTGGCGTCCAAGGGGCTTTGTTAAGGTTTATATACCAATCGGTAGTGGGGCCCTCGTTCATGAGCCAACTACCAATTGCTAGCGCGCTAAAGTTTATAATGACAAAAACAATAAAACCTTTATAAAATTTCATTTAGCTATTGAGTTTATCAATCTCGTCTAACAACTTTTGGGCTTCTGCATATTTTGCATCGCTTGCACTTCTGTTTGTCGTAGAAAGCTCATGCCATTCTGACATTAATTTCTTATAGCGATCTTGAAGTTTTTCTACAGGGCTCTTTTTATTGAACAGTCCAAACATAATTTACTTAAATTTACGTGTTATTTTACTGCTCAGTGGTTTTGTAATAGAGTAAAAGAAGTCAACAAATTGTCCATTTTTATCTATTAAGTATTTTTGAAAATTCCATTTAACATTTGAGCTTTTCACACCATTTAATTTTTTATCTGTAAGCCATTGGTAAAGGGGGTGTTGGTTTTTTCCCTTCACATCAATTTTTTCTGTAATTAAAAAGGTGACACCATAGTTTTTTTTACAAAATTCTTGAATGGTTTCTGAAGATCCAGGTTCTTGCCCTCCAAATTGATTGCAAGGCACTCCAATAACCATCAACTTATCGCTGTAGGTATCGTATAGTTTCTGAAGATCCTCATACTGTCCAGTAAAACCACATTCAGAAGCTACATTTACAAATAAAATATATTTTGCTTTGTAGTTGTTTAGGTCGATAGGATTTCCATCAATTGCGTTTATTTTAATATCATATAAAGACATAGGACTTGGATTATTATGGTTAGTAGCCGAATTGGGTGAACATTGAAATAGTGCTAATAAGAAACTTATGCTTAGGAAGTTCACGATCGTTATAGCTTTAGGGAGACAATGCCACAGTCTAAATTAAATATTTGTCCAGAAATTGACTTTGATATATCAGACAAGAGGTAAGTAGCCATAGCCGCTACTTCAGAAGGCTCTAAGTATTTTTTTAGGGGATGGCGCTGAATAGTACTTTCAATCATACGCTCGTTTCTCAGAAACTTTGCAGCCAGCTCTGTATTGGTAATAGTAGGCGCAATAGCATTGACTCTTATTTTTGGAGCTAGGTCAGCGGCGACTGACTTTGTAAGTCCCTCTACCGCCGACTTTGCAGTAGCAACACTAGCATGAAAAGGCATTCCTAGCTGGGTAGCAACTGTGCTAAATAACACGATAGAAGCAGATTCACTTTGTAACAGTGCTTTTGTGTACGCCTGAATGGTCTTAACCGCTCCAATAACATTTATTTCAAAATCTGTTCTAAAGTCCTCTACACTAAGTCTGTTGAAAGGTTTCAGATTGATACTTCCGGGGCAATAAATTAAGCCGTCTGCGGCCTCAATTTGAGGTAAGTCTTGAGATAGAATGTCACTTGAATAATGTGATAAATTTTCGTGTTGGAACTCTGGGGCTGTTCTGCTAATGCAGATAACCTCATGATTTTCAACCAAACTTTCCGTGATCGCTTTTCCAATTCCTTTGGATCCACCAATAATAATAATTTTTTTCATGCTTGTAGAGGACGTCCTTTTAAACGTTTTTCAATTTTTTGCTTTATGACTGTTAATCGCTTCATCAAATCCATCAGTTCTGGATTTTTATTAGTTTTATAAATTTCATTTACACCTAATATCAATGCTTTTACTTCTCTAGAAGCTTCAATCCTTTCGCTAGTAGTCTTGAAGGTGACTGGTTTTAGTTCAAAAGCTTCTGCTTGTTTGACAATATCCATAAGTTATAGTTTTAAATAATTTTGTAATTCAGCAATTTTTGCTGTGGTGTTGAAAGCGCCGCCATAAAAAGAAGTTACAGTTGCGGAGGTGTCATCTTTTACACCTCTAGAAGACACACACAGGTGTTTAGCATCTATGATAACAGCAACACTATCCGTTCCTAAAATAATTTTTAATTCTTCTGCAATTTGGTTTGTAAGTCTTTCTTGGACTTGAGGTCTTTTGGCATAGTATTGAACGATGCGGTTTAATTTTGACAGTCCAATTACTTTTCCTGCAGAAATATATGCAATGTGCGCTTTCCCAATGATAGGCACAAAGTGATGTTCACAATTTGAATAAAATGTAATGTCTTTTTCCACCAACATTTGGTTGTATTGATATTTGTTATCAAACAACGCTACTTTTGGTTTATTGTTGGGGTTTAGGCCAGAAAATATTTCATCTATGTACATTTTAGCAACTCGATCAGGAGTACCTTTTAGGGAGTCATCTTTAAGATCTAAACCCATAACGTCCATAATTTCCTCAAATAAGATAGAAATTTTAGCTTTCTTTTCTTGGTCAGAAAGCTTGAAAGGATCTTTCTTCATGGGGGTTTTAAGGCCCGTGAAAAGATGATCATCTCCAATTTCATGATTAGAAAACCCAATTAAAGAGTTTTGTTCGTTTTTTGTAAGTTGATTGCTCATATTTTAATTTAACGCTTTGATATTTTATTATTAGTTATCTGCCGCTGTCTGCTGCATTTAAACCTTCCAGATTCAAAAGTTCTTAATTTTTGATGTTTTGTTTTTCTTCCTTGAACTCGTGCACGCCACAGCCTAAAACTTTTGGGTTTCATGTGGGTACGCATTAATTTTATAACCTCTTGTTCATTGATTTTAAATTGGTGTTCAATGGCTTCAAAAGTAGTTCGATCTTCCCAAGCCATTTCAATTATTCTGTCTATTTCAAGGGGGTTAAAACTCATGACACAGGGATTTTATAACGTTCTTCAAACAGAATCTTTTCGCTCAGGAGGTTATTGAAAAATGACTTATTATCCTCAAAGTTTCTAGAATTTTTAAAATGTATGAACTTACCCTGAGCATGCAAGCTCATTCCATTAATTTTGTATATTACAAGATGATAAAAGGGAATAGCCCAGCTAAAATTTTGATGTCCTTTTTTTATATGAATCAAAATGCCTTTTTTTCGCATTTCAATATTCGCGTAGTTAATGTCAGATACGGTATTTAAAACATTTTTTAGATTGGGACTTACATTTTCAACGATCATTCGCTTAGATCCAATACCGCCGCGTTTTAAGGCTTCAAAAAAAGTGTAGGGTTCACCAACAAAATTATCAATTGATTTTTTGTGTTCCTTGTTGTAGTGTGTTGTATCTAGAACCAATGGTGTTGTTTAAGATTCAAACATACATAATGTTAATGCATTTAAAATAACAATTAAACAAATATTAACATTTTAAGTGGTTTGCTTTAGAATTTATCTGGAGTTTCCATTATTTTATAGGCTCTGAGTTTCATCTCTTGGAGTTCTGCTGTAGAAAATTTATTTAAAACAGAGTACATCATTTTCATTCTAAAGTTACCAGCTAACTGCTGCCGCTTGTCGTCAAGAAAATTCCAGTACAAGCTATTGAATGGGCAGGCATTTTCCCCCAAACGTTCTTTGACATTGTAGTGACAGTCGCCACAATAATTACTCATTTTGTTGATGTAACTTCCAGAAGACACATAGGGCTTGGTAGCGATAAGTCCACCGTCGGCAAACTGACTCATACCGCGAGTATTTGGGAGTTGCACCCACTCAATAGCATCAATGTATATACCCAGGTACCAGTCGTCAACCAGATCGGGATTTGTTTGTGTTAACAACAAATAATTTCCAGTAACCATTAGCCTTTGAATATGATGAGCATAGGCATTGTCCAAAGAATTATTAATTGTTTTGCTTAAGCAATTCATCTTAGTTTTACCCGTCCAAAAAAAGCTAGGAAGGTCCTGATGATTGTCAAGTGCATTTAGTGTTTTATATTCTGGCATCTGCGCCCAATACATGCCTCTCATATACTCCCGCCAGCCGATAACCTGTCTAATAAACCCTTCCACTTGAGAAATTGTAATTACATCACTGTTGTGGCGGTAATGCGCGATCACAGCGCTTACAATTTCTTTGGGGCTAAGTATTTTCAGATTCATTGCAAAGGACAATCTTGAGTGAAATAGATACACCTCTTCTTTGTGTAATGCATCTTGGTAATCTCCAAAGTGAACTAATAAATTTTCATTAAAATAGTCTAATTGTTCAAGTGCTTGTAAGCGATTTACAGGATAAGAAAATGTGGAGTCTTCAAAACGTCCAATAGTTTCAATTTTATTATTTTGAATCGATTTTACAATAGCAGAAATTTCATTTTTAAAATCGATAAAAGGGGGGATTCCAGGCGATCCTTTCCATTTGTTACGATTGCTTTTGTCATAGTTCCATTCCCCGCCTTCTGGCTGTTCGCCATTCATGAGTAGGTTGTGTTTTTTCCGCATTTCCCTATAAAAACGTTCCATCAGAAATTGTTTTTTCCCTTCAAAAAATATTGAAAGTTCGTTGCGACTTGTGTAAAAATGCTCAGAATCTACTTCTAAAGTTGGAATCTTTAGTTTGTTGCAAATAGTCTGAAGTTGATGGTCTAGTCGGTATTCGTCAGCAGATTGGTATTCAAAGTTATCAATAGCCTGAGTCGCGATGATACTCTTGAGGTTGTCTTCTAAATTTTGAAAGTTAGAGGCGTCATCTAATTTTAAATAGAGGACTTTATGACCTTGAGATTCCAAGTGTTTTGAAAACGCTTGCATCGCTGCAAAAAAGCCGATTACTTTTTGAATGTGGTGTTTGACATAGTCTGTTTCCTGACGCATCTCAAACATGCAGTATAGAGTGCTGTCAGAAACTGATTTATACCAAGAATGTTGAGAGTTTAGTTGGTCGCCCAGTATAAGCCGTAGAGTGTTCATCTGTAATAATTATTTATAGGTATTTTTTCGCATACCGCTACATTTTTTGCTGCAATATTTAACAAATTCCCAATTTTTTTCCCATTTTTTCCTCCACAAAAAGGGGCGTTGACATTGCACGCAAACTTTAGAGGGAAGAAATTCTTTTTTCAAAAGGTCGTATTATTTTTTGGGCCTTTGGTAGTCGATTCGTTGTTTCAAATCGGGTAGGGCATAGCCATCGAGTCCGTTAATTGCAACGACATTAGCTTTGGATAAATTTACAAATCCATCTTGTTCTATGATGTCATCCTTGATGTACAGGTCTTTAATTTCGGCAATGAGTTGGATTGTGTTGTTTGCTTTGATTTTGTATTCTTCACAGTAAGTAAGCGCCATCTGAATTGGAGCGCCCTTCACAAAAGGGGCATGCCAGTCATTTTTATACTCTTCCTCAAGCGTGGTGCTGTCAAATTCTGAAATACGTTTGTCGTATTTTGCAGAAGTATGGTGGGCTTGTTCAATAATATCTAAGTGAATGTGATTTACTGTAAATTGCCCCGTCTCTTTTATATTTTCATAAGTGTTTCTAGGTACATCATCTATAGGCCTAAATACAATTCCTAGTAGTGGGGGGTTAGACCCCAAATGAGTTACAGAACTAAAAACAGCTACATTTGGTATGCCATCATTTGATTTTGTCCCAATTAGGTTAGCGGATTTAAAGCCTGAACAGCTGTTCATCAAATTGATTCGGTAGAGGTGATCTAAGTTGTCAAAATCTTGACGTTTTAAGTGTAGCATTTAGTAGTTGTTGAATTGGTTAATTTTAACTTGAGATGCTTTCAAGTCAAACATTAAATTGTAGAGCCCAAAGAAAGTTCTATTTATATAAATAAAATGCTTAGAGCCGCGATTTCCATTAAACTGTCTGAGTTCAGTGCTTTTGCTGTAACGCTTCGCAAGATCTCCTATTTTATTAAAAAAATCAGGGTTTGAAAAATCAAAAATAGCTTCGTGAAAAGGGAGTGTAAAAACGCTTAATAACTCATGAAACATTGCAGTGAAAAATTCTAATTCATCCTTGGAGTCTGTTGGGGTTAAAATTTCTAATTCGTAAAGTTTTTCTTTAAAGATAATAGGGTTGTCAATTATTTTTTTATCTGAAAGTTCAAAATATGGAATGTAAAATTCATCTGGAATTGATTTCATACAGCCAAAGTCTAAAGCAATTAGTTGTGCATCTTCATTGATTAAAAAATTACCTGGATGAGGATCTGCATGTACTTTTTTTAAAGTATGGATTTGGAACATATAAAAATCCCAAAGTGCTTGTCCTAATTGATTGGATTTATTTTTGTTGCTATTGTATTTCACAAATTCAGAAAGGTGTTCTCCTTGCATAAAATCCATAGTGAGAATGCGGTTTGAAGAATAGTTTTCATAATATTCTGGAAATAACAAATTTGGGATATGAAGGCAGGATTTAGCAATTTCTTTACTCTGAGCTATTTCAAGCTTGTAATTGGTTTCTTCAACTAACTTATCTTCAACTTCTTGAAAGTATTTATCTGAATCTTTGCCTTTTATATTGAACATTTTAACAGCGATAGGCTTCACTAGGGCCAAGTCAGATTTGATGCTGTCTGCCACTCCAGGGTACTGAATTTTAACCGCTAACTGCTTACCATCCTTCTCGGCTCTATGAACTTGACCAATACTGGCAGCGTTTACAGATTCAGAGTCAAACTCGTCAAAAATTTGATTTGGATGGTTTCCAAAGTATTTTTTAAATGTTCTTATTACTAACGGAGGGGATAGCGGGGGAACAGAAAACTGAGCCAATGAAAATTTTTCTACGTAGGCTTGAGGGAGCAAGCTTTTTTCCATACTTAACATTTGTGCGACTTTCAGGGCACTTCCCTTGAGTTGCTTCAGTCCAGAATAGATGTCTTCAGCATTGTTTTTATTCAGATTTTCTTTAGCCTCTGCTTCAGATTTTATTATTTTTTCCCCGTAATACTTGAGGTAATTAACGCCTACCTTGGCTCCTGTAGAGGCAAGTTTTCCAGCGCGTTGAATTTTTGAGGTTGGTATACTGTTAATGGATTTCATCTTAGTTCATGCTCACTTTTTCCTTGACTAAAAATTTTCCAAAATCAATAACACTTTTTAGTGGTTTAAAAGCGGAGAGATCAAAACTGGCGTTGATGGACTTTTCTATGAATATATCTGTTTTTTCAAAAGACTTGGAGGTGTCATCTAGCCAAAATTTAAGCGTGAGCATGAGCTGAACCCAATAAGTTTCCTGGGTAATTTTATCTTTTATTTCATCTAACTGCTTGTTATTTATTTCTATAGATTCAATATCTAATTGATCGATATAATTTAAAAATAACTTTCGTAAACCAGTTAGTGTTTTTAGGCTTTCAAGTTTATTTTTTCCTTGATCAAGGGCATAAACAACATAGCTTCTATTGGCTGTTAAGTTTTCAAAAAAGGTGAAGTAGAAACTTAGCAGTTGGTTCCTGGAGTCAAAAGAGGAATACTCTTTACTCGTTTCTAAGGTTGCTAAGGTGTTTTTAAAGAACAGTGAGAAAATAGCATTTTCTAGAGCTTCAAAGTTTCCAAAAAAACTATAAAACTTAGCTTCGTCAAATCCATTAGACTTTGAAAATGAATAAATCGACTTTGGAGCTTGGTTATGCTCTAAAACATAATCCATATAAAGTTCTACTAGAGTGTTTTCAGTAATTGCTTTCTTTTTTGACATAATAGGTTTTAATTATGCACTAAAAATACAGCTTGTTTGATTTAGTAGTTATAAAATTAAACAAATATTAACATTTATCATCGCAGCAATTTTCGTCTTTAACAAGTTTGCAGCTGTAAACGGCTAGCAACATTCCAATAAAAGGAGCTGTTAAATACACCCATAAATGTGTAAAATTCCCGGAGGCTAGTGCTGGTGCTAATGACCGAATAGGATTCATTGAAGCTTTTGTCAAGGGGCCTGCAAACATGGCCTCCAAAAGGATGACACTTCCAATGGCGATACCAGCAATAGGCCCAATTTCTTTACTTCCTGTAGAAACGTTTATAATCACTACCATTAAGAAAAAGCTAAGCAGTAGTTCAATAATAAACACCTTTAAAGGTTCTAAGCTTGGGATTGTAGCGCCTAAATCACTTTCTGGAAATAAGAAAAGTAAGGTAAGAGAAGCTAGGATGGCACCTGTAAATTGAGAAAAAATATATTTAGGCACTTCCCTCCAACTAAATTTTTTAGCAACGGCAAACCCAAGAGTAACAGCGGGATTAAAGTGAGCGCCTGAAATATCTCCAAAGGCATATATCATAGACATTACGATAAGTCCCCAGCTGATGGCCACACCTGGATGTGTGATTACTCCTGCAGTGTAGTCATTTATAACCATGGCTCCGCAGCCACAAAATATCATACTGTAAGTCCCTATGGCTTCTGAAAGGTATTTTTTCATTTATCTTTTTTTTTCAAATATACAATCTAATTTCCGTACTTTTAATTTTCCAAATTTACCTACTATGTTAAAAAAAATCTATGGCAGTGCGCTATTTGGCGTGGAAGCATTTACCATTACTATTGAAGTCAACGTAGATTAAGGGATCGGCTATCATTTGGTTGGCCTGCCCGATAACGCTATCAAAGAAAGTAACTTTCGCATAGCGGCTGCGCTTCAAAACAATGGCTATAAAATTCCTGGAAAAAAGCTAATTATCAATATGTCACCTGCCGATATGCGCAAAGAAGGGGCCGCCTATGATCTTCCTTTGGCCATTGGGATTTTGACGGCTTCTAACCAAATTAAGGGTGCCAATATTAAAGATTATATTATTATGGGAGAGTTGTCGCTAGACGGCAGTGTACAGTCCATAAAAGGGGCTTTGCCTATAGCAATTAAGGCCTTGGAAGACAGTTTTAAGGGTTTTATTTTACCAAAAGCTAACGCAAAAGAAGCGGCTATTGTTGAAGGTTTAAAGGTTTATGGTGTTGACCACATCTCTGATGTAATTTATTTTTTTAATCACAAAGATGCGCTTGAGCAAACGATTGAAGATACGCGGGCTGAATTTCAAAAAGAATTAGAGCATCCTGAATTCGATTTTTCAGATGTAAAGGGACAGGAAAGTGTAAAGCGCTGTATGGAAATTGCGGCTTCAGGGGGGCATAATGTAATACTGATCGGACCGCCAGGTTCCGGAAAAACAATGCTAGCAAAACGATTGCCCACTATACTTCCTCCAATGACACTGCAAGAGGCCTTGGAAACCACCAAAATACATTCGGTGGTTGGTCGTGTGGGGTCGCAAAAAGGATTGATAGCACAGCGCCCATTTCGATCCCCTCATCACACCATATCTAATGTCGCTCTTCTTGGCGGTGGGAGCTATCCACAGCCGGGCGAAATTTCATTGTCTCATAATGGCGTTTTATTTTTAGATGAACTCCCAGAATTTAAAAGAGAGGTTTTGGAAGTTATGAGACAGCCCTTGGAGGATCGAGAAGTGACTATTTCCCGTGCAAAATTTACGGTAACTTATCCGAGTAGTTTTATGTTAGTGGCCAGCATGAATCCGAGTCCAAGCGGCTATTTTAATGACCCTAACGCACCGACACTGTCTTCTCCGTCCGAAATGCAGCGCTATTTAGGGAAGATTTTAGGCCCTTTATTAGATCGGATAGATATCCATATAGAAGTAACACCAGTTCCTTTCGAGAAGTTGTCTAGTGACCGAAAAGCGGAATCTTCCATTGCTATTAGGAAGCGAGTCACAGCTGCTCGTGCGCTGCAGACCAAACGCTTTGAGGATTCAGCGGTTGTGCATTACAATGCTCAAATGAATACCAAGCAAATTCGTAAACATTGCCAACTGGACAAAACATCCTTAGAGCTTTTAAAAACCGCCATGAAACGACTTGGTTTGTCTGCACGTGCCTATGACCGTATTTTGAAAGTAGCAAGAACTATTGCGGATTTGGAGGCTGTGCCGGCCATTGGCGCTGTACATATCAGCGAGGCAATTCAATACCGAAGTTTAGATCGCGACGGATGGTTGGGCTGATAATTTTATAGTATACCTAATTTTGTTTGAATAAATAGATTATTTTCACTCCTAATAATTATAATAAGTTTCTAAAAATAAAATTCTATGCTATCAAAACAACTATTTACATTGCTTTCTCTTTTTTTTATTATGAGTTGTCATCATGATAAAAAGAAGCGCGATTCAAATAACTTGGAAGTGGTGCCGAATTTGAATTTAACAGAAGCAAACCGTTTGGCTAAACTGCCCTTGAAGTGTATGACTACAGAATATCCCTATAGGCTCGGTCAGACCTTGGGAGCTGCGGAAGATTTATTGCCTCCAAGCGTGTTACATCCCGCTTTTTATGGATGTTTTGATTGGCATTCTGCGGTCCATGGGCATTGGAGTTTGGTCAGTTTACTTCGAAATTTTCCTAAAATCGAAGATTTTGAAGCTATAAAACGGCAATTATTAAATAGCCTTTCTAAAAACAATATACTGAAAGAGGTCTCTTATTTTATGGGTACTCACAACAGTTCTTTTGAACGAACTTATGGCTGGGCCTGGTTATTAAAGTTAGCAGAAGAGCTGCATCATTGGGAGGACCCTGCAGCCCAACAGATGGAAGATAATCTAAAGCCATTAACGGATTTGATTGTGTCAAAGTATATGCAGTTTTTACCAAAGTTAAATTACCCTATCAGGGTAGGGGAGCATCCAAATACGGCCTTTGGCTTGAGTTTTGCCTGGGATTATGCGCTTGCTGTTGATCAGTTTGAATTAATGTCAATGATTCAAACTCGCGCTAAAGATTTTTATTTAAGCGATGAGGGTTGTCCCATTGAGTGGGAGCCTGGAGGCTATGATTTTTTATCGCCTTGTCTTGAAGAAGCAGCTTTGATGAAGCGTATTTTGTCAGTTGAAGAATTCGCCAGATGGATTGACGGCTTTTTACCACAGTTAAAAAATCCAGATTTTTATATTGAACCGGGGCGGGTGTCAGACCGAAAGGACGGTAAATTAGTGCATTTAGATGGTGTTAATTTTTCGCGGGCTTGGAGTCTTAATGCCATAGCTGGAAACTCAAAAAAGTACAAGCACTTAAGGGAGTTGGCAAACACTCATATTAATCACTCTTTGCCAAGTGTTGTAGGGGATGGTTATGAAGGTGGGCATTGGCTGGCAAGCTTTGCTATTTATGCCTTAAACTCTATTGAGTAGTTAAGCTCCTTAACACTTAAACAATATAATTGATTTATTAACTTAAAATACTGAAATGCAAACATTTAAAACAAGTGTATAGTTAAAATCTATGGCTTAAATTTTAGCTTATTTATAGGTTTATCCAAAGAATTTGAACAGCTTTTTTAGCTTGCTGAGTTTGTTTGAATAAGGTGCATATCTCAATGGAATGTCTAGCCAATTTCCTTTAACAACAATCCCCTTTTTGTGAGAAAATGTATCAAATCCAAGCTTACCATGGTAGGCACCAATTCCGCTTTCGCCCACTCCTCCAAAGGGAAGATTTTTATTCCCAAATTGAATCATAGTATCGTTAATAGTGCCTCCGCCAAAGCTGTAGGTCTTTATCATTTTTTTGTAAAAGGAGGGCTTGTTTGAAAACACATAAAAGCCTAGTGGTTTTTCATAGTTGCTGATAATGCTGTGAATATCGCTTTCTATTTCGTAACTTAAAATGGGAAGTATAGGGCCAAAAATCTCTTCTTTCATAACCGTTGACTCTAGCGAAGGCTCGTCGATGAGCGTGGGCGAGAGGAAGCAGTCTGTAAGGTCGTATGCCCCGCCATGCACTACTTTACAGTCTTTTAGCATGGCAACTAACCTGTTGAGGTTCTTAGAATTGATGATTCTTGGGTAGTCGGGTGATTGTTGTGGGTGGTCTCCATAAGCTTTTGTGATTTCAGACTTAATATCTGTAATTAATTGTTCTTTTACTGATGAGTGTACTATTAAGTAATCTGGTGCTATACACGTTTGACCTGCATTCACAAATTTACCCCAAACCAAACGTCTTGCCACCAAGGCTGTTGGCATTGTAGCATCGATAATACAGGGATTTTTACCACCCAGCTCGAGAGTCATGGGGGTAAGGTAAGTTGCGGCAGCCTTTGCGATAATTTTCCCCACAGCGACACTCCCTGTAAAGAAAATATAATCCCAGCGTTCTTTTAGAATGCGTGTGGTTTCTGGAATTCCACCTTGAATTACCTTGAGGTGCTCAGGCTTGAAAACCGAGCTTAGAATGTCTTCTAACAGTTGTGAAGTGTTTGCACTGTGTTCACTGGGTTTTAATACGACCGTGTTTCCTGCTGTTATTGCCGCAATTACAGGGGCTAGAGAAAGCTGAAAAGGGTAGTTCCAAGGTGAAATAACTAAAACAGTTCCATAAGGTTCACAGTAAATAGAGTCTTTGGATGGAAAGTTAAGTACTGAGGCCCTTACTTTTTTTGGTTTTGACCAGCTATCAATGTTTTTAATGCTGCTGTCAATTTCAGAGATTACAATGCCAATTTCGCCAAGGTAGGCTTCAAACTTAGATTTCTTAAAATCTTTGTATAATGCCTCATAGATATCATCTTCTCTGTTAAGGATTTCCAAACGAAGTTTAGCTAATAATTTTTTAAGGGCTCCAATATCATGTGTCGCTTGCGTTTGAAAAAACTGTTTTTGATTTTTTATGATTGATTTTAAATCCATAATCTATAGTTTTATTTTGGCAGCACATGCATTCCATAGCGTTTCATTTGGAAGGGGTGCGCTAATTGAAATACTTTCCTTACTCACAGGATGTATAAATGAAATATTCCGTGCGTGAAGATGTATGCTTCCATCAGAATTGCTTCGTTCAAATCCGTATTTTAAATCCCCTTTTATGGGACTTCCTATACAGGATAATTGGCTTCTAATTTGATGGTGTCTGCCCGTTTCTAGCTTGACCTCCACTAAGTGGTAGCGGTCCAAACTGTACAATAAATTGTACTGTAAAACTGCTCTCTTACTTTGATCAATTTGTTTAGGATAGGCTGTAGATTTATTATTTTTAGGGTTTTTTTTAAGCCAGTGAATTAGAATGTCTTTTGATTTTTCGGGTTTATTTTTTACAACAGCCCAATAGGTTTTATCTATTTTTTTATTTAAAAAAAGTGCATTCATTCTGCTAAGTGCTTTAGATGTTTTTGCAAACACGACAACACCAGTTGTTGGGCGGTCCAGCCGATGGGTTATCCCTAAATAAACCGCGCCAGGCTTGTTGTATTTCTTTTTAATAAACCCTTTTACAAACTCGCTAAGTGGGGTATCTCCGGTTTTATCTCCTTGTACAATATCTCCTGAGCGTTTATTAATAATTATGATGTGATTGTCTTCATGAAGGACTTGGAGGTTCTCCGAATTTGAAACAACCTTATTAATTGGTTTAGTACTGTTCATTTTCGTTGGGAAATTCTGAAGACTTTACATCGCTTACGTATTCAGAAATAGCCGCAGTCATTCCTTCGTGTAAACTCATATACCGCCGTAAAAAACGGGGATGAAATTCTTGTGTCATTCCCAACATATCGTGAAGAACGAGCACTTGGCCATCCACTGCTCCACCAGCGCCGATTCCAATAACGGGGATGCTAATGTTTTTAGCTACTCTTTGCGCTAAAGCCGCCGGGATTTTTTCAAGCACTAGAGCGAAACAACCTAAACGTTCCAAAAGTTTTGCATCTTCCATAAGGCGAAGCGCTTCATGCTCTTCTTTGGCCCTCACTGTGTAGGTACCAAATTTGTAAATGGATTGTGGGGTCAGTCCTAAATGTCCCATGACTGGAATTCCAGCATTTAATATTTTTTTAATAGAATCTTTGATTTCTTTTCCGCCCTCAAGTTTTACAGCATGACCGCCGCTTTCTTTCATAATTCGAATTGAAGAACGCAAAGCTTCTTTGGAATCACTTTGATAGGTTCCAAAAGGTAAATCCACCACCACAAGGGCTCGGTCAATGGCACGCACCACAGAAGAGGCGTGGTAAATCATTTGGTCTAAAGTAATCGGTAATGTCGTTTCATGCCCTGCCATGACGTTGCTGGCAGAATCCCCAACAAGGATCACATCAACTCCAGCCTCATCAACAATTTTGGCCATTGTGTAGTCATAAGCTGTCAACATCGATATCTTCTCGCCTAATGACTTCATCTCAATCAAAGATTTGACTGTGACGCGTTTGTATTGTTTTTTTATAGTTGACATTATACTATGTAATTTAAGATAAAGTGTAAAAGTACTAAATTAGTATATGATTTTGAATTTTTATTTAAGAATTAAAAATAGAACTAGACCAGATACAATTGCTATTGCACCTTAAAAATCTTGGGTAAAAACATCTAAGAAATCAGCTAAATAAGTGTTAATATGTATGTACGTTTTATCTTACTTCAAATGTTTCAATATTTCCTAACGCCATAATCGTGTTGAGGTTAGAAGTGTCAGCACTATTAACTAGACTGGCTGGTACAATTACGACTCTAAATTCTTGATTTTGTGTCCAGGAATTGTTTAGAGTGTTAAAGTTGACAGTACCATCTAAAAAGAGGGTAACAGTGTTTTGTGTAAAATCAAAATTATAAATCAGGACACCATTATTGAAAAATACAGTTTGAGACAACTGTCTCCAAGTTATTGTACCATCACCTAATACCCATTTTAGATATACCAAAGCCACATCTGATTCTAAAAAATCAAAACCTTCATAGGTAACTTGAAAATCGTTCCCTGATATAAAATCAATATTAGATAATTGAAAAGCATTTGCTACAATTAACTCACCATCTAAACCGTCTTGACCATCAAATCCTGGAGGTCCAGGAGCTCCTTCACAAGCAGTTAATAATACAGTAAACAGGATAACAGATAACAGACGTTTCATATGGTAAGAGTTTTAAAATGTTTACACAGCTAATGGAGTACATCCATTTGCAGGTATTTCTTTATGTTATAAATATTACAAAAAGGTTGATTTCATATATACCAATACAATGCTTGTACCAAAGTTTCATTTTAGTAAATAATTTTTAATTCTCCTGAATCTGCCATCGTGTCAGTAAACTTGTATTGGCATAATCATTGACTATCAAATAGTGTAAAACAAAAATTCAATTTAAAAATAGATATATTATGAGTAAAATAATTGGAATCGATTTAGGAACTACAAATTCATGTGTTTCAGTAATGGAAGGAAATGAGCCTGTAGTAATTACTAACGCCGAGGGGCGTCGTACAACTCCTTCTGTAATTGCCTTTGTTGAAGGGGGTGAAATTAAGGTTGGAGATCCGGCAAAACGCCAGGCTGTTACCAATCCAACAAAAACGGTTTATTCTATAAAGCGTTTTATGGGGAATCAGTTTTCTGATTCAAAACAAGAAATAGGACGTGTTCCTTACAAAGTAGTTAAAGGAGACAATAACACCCCGCGTGTAGATGTTGACGGACGTTTGTATACTCCACAAGAATTGTCTGCAATGGTGCTTCAGAAAATGAAAAAAACCGCTGAAGAGTTCTTAGATCAAGAGGTATCGGAGGCTGTAATTACGGTTCCTGCCTACTTTAATGACGCACAACGCCAGGCGACTAAGGAGGCTGGTGAAATTGCAGGTCTTAAAGTGAGACGAATCATAAACGAGCCTACAGCAGCTGCTTTGGCTTATGGTATGGACAAAAAGGGCAAAGACCAAACAATTGTTGTTTTTGATTTTGGTGGTGGAACCCACGATGTTTCTGTATTGGAATTAGGAGACGGCGTTTTTGAGGTGCTTGCAACTGATGGAGATACCCATTTAGGAGGTGATGATGTTGATGAAAAAATAATCAACTGGTTGGCTGAGGAATTTAAATCGGAAGAAAATATAGATTTAAGAAAAGATCCTATGGCGCTTCAACGTTTAAAAGAAGCTGCTGAAAAAGCTAAAATTGAGCTGTCATCTTCTGCACAGACTGAAATTAATTTACCTTATGTAACCGCTACAGCGAGTGGACCAAAACACTTGGTGCGCACCCTTTCAAAAGCTAAGTTTGAGCAATTGATTGCCGATTTGGTAAAGCGAACGATTGAGCCTTGTCAAGCAGCCCTAAAAGCAGCAGGCTTATCAACTTCTGATATTGATGAAATTATATTAGTAGGAGGTTCGACTCGAATTCCTGCAGTTCAGGAAGCTGTTGAGAAGTTTTTTGGTAAAAAACCTAATAAAGGCGTAAATCCTGATGAGGTTGTTGCTGTAGGAGCAGCAATTCAAGGGGGCGTTTTAACGGGAGATGTAAAAGATGTATTGTTATTAGATGTGACGCCATTATCTCTGGGAATTGAAACCATGGGGAATGTAATGACAAAGTTAATTGAGTCTAATACAACCATTCCAACTAAAAAATCACAAGTTTTTTCTACAGCTGCTGATAACCAACCTTCTGTAGAAATCCATGTACTCCAAGGAGAGCGATCGATGGCTGCGGATAATAAAACAATTGGACGTTTTCATCTAGACGGTCTTCCACCAGCACAACGTGGTGTTCCTCAAATTGAAGTGACTTTTGATATTGATGCCAATGGAATTATAAAGGTATCTGCAACTGATAAAGCCACAAACAAAACACAGGACATTCGAATTGAAGCGTCTTCTGGATTAACTGAGGAAGAAATTCAGAAAATGAAACAAGACGCTGAAGCCAATGCGGATGCGGATGCCAAGGCAAAAGAAACCGCAGACAAACTAAATGCTGCGGATGGAATGATTTTCCAAACAGAGAATCAGTTGAAAGAATTTGGTGATAAACTATCAGACGACAAAAAACAGCCTATTGAAGCTGCTTTAGAAGAATTGAAAAAAGCATATGAAACCAAAGACATTGAGGTGATCGATCCTGCTTTAGAGAAAATTAACGAGGCTTGGAAAGTAGCTAGCGAGGAAATGTACAAGGCACAGCAAGAGGCTCAAGGGGCTGCTCCTGAGAGCGCTCCAGAAGCAGCAGCTTCTGAAGAAGACAATGTTGAAGATGTTGACTTTGAGGAGGTGAAGTAATAGCCTAGTATTGTTTATTAAAAAAGAGCACAATCAATTAGGGTTGTGCTTTTTTTTTGAAAACATTTTTACCATTACAAAGGCATGAGGAAAAGTAACCGCAGCTATAAAGGCAAAAAACAGCGAATAAAAATGTTTTTCTGTACTAAAAGCAGAATACATTACAGTCATTCCAATTAAGGAGATGATCCAGTAGGGCAGGGCCGCTTTGCAGTACTTAAGTGCAGAAGCTCTTTTTAAATCTCCATACACAAATTTTATTTGTTCAACTAAGGAAGGTATGCTGTGCCATAAAATAAAGTAAATTGTAAATCCCCATATCAATGAGGAGGATTTGAATATTATAGCAAACACCACTAAAGAAAATAGTTCTGTTAAAACCGTTTCTCTGCCAATGCGTTTGTTTTGCAATTCAGTGAATAGAAATGCTCCAGTGCAGCTTCCAAGTATAATTAGTATAGGTAGGCTATATAGATTGTTAAGTTTCTGGCCAGTAATTTCAAAAACAATTTTTATGACTCCCGAGTTATTGAAGGCAAATAATAGATATAAAATGAGCATTCCATAGCAAAAGTAAAAAAGAGATTTAAGCTTGTTGTTTGAATTATTAAAGCTGTGTTGCCAATGTTGTTCACCAAAATGATAGGCGCTAAACAATACAAATAATAACAGCGCTAGGATAGGAGTCCAATAAAATATAAAGATAGCAAAAGAGACTATAAGCAGATAAACTAATAAAATTTTAAAATTTGAATATTGTTTATCTTTTTTTAAAATCTCATTAACAATTAATAAGTCATTTGACCCATGAATCATACCAAAAGTGAAAATTAAAACAAATCCAAAAATAAGTTCAAAACTTTCAGGAACATGGGTCGTAATCCACAATCCTAAGAAGCTAGAGACGATTGAGAATTTAAAAATATTGTTCATAAAATATTGTTAAATAGATGATATATGCCCATGACTTTAAGAATTCCTAATAATTAAATGGTTTTTTTTTATATATTTGTTTAAACAAAACTAACAAAATTAAAAAAAATGACAAACTTATTTTTACCTTTAGTGGCCAAGATGGACCCTACTGATTATGTAGGATTTACATTCTTTGTAGGATGTATGGCAATGATGGCAGCCTCTGCC
>TARA_Y100000385_G_scaffold258045_1_pt1 | contig 28751 bp, 34 predicted proteins | sample TARA_Y100000385 | Tara Oceans TARA_Y100000385 (sample SAMEA2620980) | marine metagenome | biome: marine biome (ENVO:00000447); feature: surface water layer (ENVO:00002042); material: "saline water (ENVO:00002010), including plankton (ENVO:xxxxxxxx)" | depth 5 m
CTTGTGCTTTTTTAATAGAAGCATCTGTGTTTGCCGGAGCATCTGCTGCTGCTGTTTTGTTTGCAAGATCTTTGGTTTTTGCAACTTTATCTCGACGTGCTGTTGTTGTATTTGCTGCTGTTGTGGTTGTAGCTGCTGCCGCATCATCTGCGTCATCACTACCTGCTTCCGCATCTTTTGCTGCTTGTGCATCTGCTCTTGCTTTAGCTTCAGCATCAGATGCATTTGCTATACTATCTATTCTATCATTTTGAAATTTGTCGTTTGCTTTTTTATCTAACTCTGCTTGAACTTTGGCTTCAAGAGCGTCTATTTCAGCCTGTTTAGCTTTAGCAGCATCTGTAACTCTATCTCTGTCAGCATCGCCTAATCCTAATGTATCTACTACCTTATCAAAAGTATCTTTAAGCCATCCTTCTTGAACTTCTTGTGATACTTCACTATAGCCTTTAGTTGATTCCATTAATTTTCTAATGTTACTCATTTACTTTTCCCTTAGGAGCAGCTTTCATTGGATCAAAGTCACGTTCTTTACGAGTTGTTTCTAATTCTTTTAATAAACTCATTATATGACTATCGCCAACTTGATCTTGCGCACTTTCACCGCCCATGTCTTCAGTGTTAAGTATTGATTCGTATGGCTTATCGTCAGTTTTTTCTTGTTGCATTTCAATAGGATCATGTTCGCCTCTAACAACAATATGACTATGGTCAATACTACAGTTTTGAACTAAGTAATGCTCAAGTACATGACTTGTTACAGGATATTTTAATTCTGCTTCGTAGTGTGTAACTTCCATATTTTGTAACTGTGGAAAGTCTAATGGCTTTTCTGTGATTGGCGTTGTTTTGCCTGCACTAAGTTTTAATACTTCGTACTTTGCTAAATTAGTTTTCATTTGATCTACGAATCCTTCTGGTACTACACCAGCTATTCGGATCTTGAAATTGTAAGTCTTTTCTGACTCAGTTAAAAACTCGTTAAATGATTTCATGACATGTGTTCCCTATTATAAGTTATTTATCCATGTTTTTAAGTTTTTCAAGTAAACTGTTACGGTCTGTTACAACATAACCGTCTCCGTTTACAACGTCACCATCTGAACTTGGATTAGCTTTTTGATCAATTGCTTGTTTCTTAAGTTGCAATTCGATCATTTTTAATTTTTTATCTAATTTGGCAGTTTTAGCATCTAAGCTAGTTTTAAGCATACCGCCGGCTACTTCAAACACTCTACTAGCATAACGTGATTCTACATTCATACCAAGATCCATCAAGTCTTCATAACTTTGTAATGCTTTGGCTGCTATATCATTAAGTTCACCATCTGCTTTTTCGCCTAATCCTTTTACACTAGGAAGTGCAGCAGTAATCTTGTCAAACTCAGCAATATCACGCATAGTCTCGTGTTGCTCTAATGCAACACTTTCTGCTTTTGTTTTCTTTTCTTCTACCTTTGCATCGTCGACTATTTCTTTAGAGTCTGGTAAATTTAATAATTCTTCAAGTTTTTTTGTCATGTAGACGGTGTCCTTAATATACATACTTATTTAGTACGTTAGCGGCCTCCGCTATGAAAAATATCTCTTTCAGTTACAATGCGAAACTTAATACCGTTTTGTTTACAATATGCATTAGCAGCTTCAAACTTAGCTTGATTAACTACTGCATGTAATTGATTGTGTTTGCTACGTCCGGCTTCTTTTAAAGAAGTTTGATTATACGGTTTTACTTCTATAAGTTCAACATATTGTTTTCCAGTTTTATCTGCATATGCAATAAAAAAGTCCGGAACATATATAGTATGTTTTCCAGTTAGCGGATTACGATAAGGAATGCGTATTGCTTCACTTGCCCAATTTGTAACATTTGGATTTTCATCACAGAATTTCATAAATTGAAATTCCCAACCTGAACGATATGTTGGTACTTTGCCGCCTATATATTTTTCTGGATTCTTAGGGTTGAATTTTCCCTGTGCGTACCTGGACATTTTACACCGCTATATTTCGTTTTTCCAGAGTGTTTGTAGCTGTTGTATTTTTGAATCCAAGTACACTAGTATTCAATCTATTATAATTTAAGACTTCTGCTACTACTGCACTTAGCTTTGCTTCGTCAAACCCTTTAAGTGTATCTAACAATGTAAATATTTTAATATCGTCTAGTTTAGCTTGTTGCAAAAGAATAGATCCTGTACTAATAGCTGCGTTTTTTTCAAATCCTCGCTTTGTAAAAAACCCTATAACAGCATCTACATCATTAGATGCAAATTCTAATTTTTGAGTAAAGTACTTGTCAAAGAAAGAAGTTACACGCTGATCATTTGATTGTGTTGCTACTGGTAAACTACTGTTGTTCATTTATACACCTAATTGTTTTTCTAATGCAGCCATTGCATTTGGATTGCTTCTACTTGCTTCGTATGCTGCTTTACCTTCAGATACGCTGCCTCCGCCTCTAGCTTGGAAATTTTTAATTGATTGTCGTTGTCTTGCACTGTCTAATGCAGCTGGATTGTTTCGAAGAGCATTTTTAGAACTAGTTAAAGCTGATACAATACCTACACCGGCTGCTGCAATTAGTAGATCCTTACTGCCGCCGTTGCCGCTACTCTTAGGAAAAAATGTTTGTGCTATTCCACTAACGTTAATGCCAGTTGCTCGACCTAATGCTCCTGTTAGAAGATTAAATCCTTCTTGACGAATGCCGTCTTTACTTAGATTGCGCACATTACCAATTAATTGCGCACCTTGTAGTACTGTAAGTAATGGATTATTATATGCTTCACCACTTGCAATAAATTCATATAAATTTAGTGCGCTGCCTATAGTTCCGCCTAAGCCTAACTTTCCGCCACCTTCTAAAGATATAGGACTAGGCATGTTATCATAATGATCTTGTCCAAATCCTGCAGGCTCGCCGTTAGCGCCTGTTGTAATACTTCCTTGATTATAAAATACTGCTTCGTATGCTACTTCAATAGAATTAGCTAATGTACCAGCACCGTCACTGTTATCAACGTTGTCATGACTCCATCCAGTTAGAATAGGATTAACAAGAGTATAAGTTGTATACTCTCCTCTAGATAACGTGCTTATTTTAATACTCTTAAAAAATGGCACACCTGGATTATTAACATCCATACCAAATTTGTATCTGTTACGAGTTTGTCCTTCGTACGTACTATGTGGAACAACTCCATATGCTGCACCGGCATCTTTCTGTTGATTTCCGTCTGCAAAATAATATCTATAATATGCTTGTAATAATGCTGTAGTAATGCCTTCATTATCGTCATGTAAGTCTATACTTACTGGCGAGTATGTAATTGATGTTTGTACGTTTTTAACTCTGTTATATTTTTTCTTTGTCTCAACGTTAGCAGTATACTTAGGTAAGTCAGCTCGTTTTACTAACATACCAAGCTCGTTTAATGTTGAGCCTGTAAACAGTTGTGGGATAATACTTTGTGCTTGTGAACTTACTTCAAATTGTACGTGATAAAGGAATTTTGATTTAGGCGCTAACGCCATATCTCTATCAGTATATAGTCGTGCGGCATGTTGCCAATCAGCCATATTACCTTTTGGACTTAGTATACCGTTTGATATTGAATCTAATAAACCATTGAACTTATTTGCCATACAAATATTTATCCTTTAGAAATAAGTGCTAATATAAAGATAAAAGGAGCCGAAGCTCCTTTTGATAATTAGACTAAATGATAGTGGGTTTAAACGCCGCCACCTGTTACTGCTGTGTTAACTGTACGTCCAACTGCTGTACCAACTCCAGTACCTTGTGGTGACTGTAGTGCGTTATCATAGCGAATATTTAGTGTTACACTAACTGGATCAGTTGAGTTAGAATATGCTAAACTATTATAGTTTGCACTTTCTACATAACAACCATACAGTTCAAATGTCTCAAGTACGTTTGGAATGTTTGCTCCGTTGCCGCCATCTAAGATTTCAATACGTGTAACGAATTTATAATCTTGTCCTGATGCTGCACTTGACTGCTCGTAGAAGTCGAATTGTTTCTGTAATTGTTCTCCTACAAGTTTTTGTACATTGTTGTTAACATCTTCACGTAAGTTAAGCACAATCGGCTCCCAAGTGTGTTTACCTGCTAGATAAACTCTTGAGTTATATACGTCTAATGTCATTTGTTCAAAACTTACGTTTGGACGAGTTACGTCAATAACTTGTTTTGTAAGTTCTGTAGTCGGTGTTGATACACCAAAGTTTTCCAAGCTCACTCTAAAGCGATATTGGAGTTTTGGCATCAAAAGTCCCTGATTGCTAGCGGAATCTCCGCTAGCTAGTGGAACTGTAATTTTTGATAATGTTGATATAGCCATTTAGTCTGCTCCTGTTCTAATAGTATTTATCGTTTAAAGTCCTGATATCTCACCAGTGTTTTTCAAGCGTAGCGGAATGTAAATAAATTCAACTGCTTTTACAGGCTCAATAGCTATATCTAAGTATAGTTCATTTCTATCAATTCTGCTTGGTGTATTATTTGTTTCATCACAAACAACTAGGTAATCATAAAGACCACGTTGTCCGACTAATTCAAGTAATAGACTTTCTGCTGCTTGTTTAATTTCGTTGCGTGTAATAGTATCATTAGGCTCAAAGATATATGGCTTAGCAAGCGTGTTTAGCTGACTACGTAAGTAGATAACCAAACGTGCTACGTTGATACGATCCAATGCACTTGCGCCTCTTGCACGAGTTTTTTGTCCGAAGTTAACAAGTCCAGCACCACTAATAAACGTTATTGGGTTTATGTTGTTACTGTACAATGTATCACGTTGACCTTCGTTAAGTGATACACTTACAAATTCGCCTTCGTTACTAATGTAACCAGTTGAACTTGCGTTAGTAATTCCGCCACGTCTTGTACCTGCTGGTGCAAACCATGGGTAGCTAACTTGATCACTTAATGCAATAGTTCTTAGCATCATGTGCGAAGCTGGAACTACAACGTTGTTACCAGCATTGTCGCTACTAAATCCTGCTGGATAAAATACACCTAAGTATTCATCACGGCTAACAAGACCGTCATCGTTGTCTTCAACTGCTAGGTTAACGTTTGTTCCCCATTCGTTAAGTGAAGTTGCATCTGGTGTTAAACGCATTGGACTATCGCCTAAGATAAATGCTGTTAAGCCTCTATCAAAGTTCAAACTAATCATTTCGCCAATTAGTTCTGGATACCCTGGAGTTGCCATTACATTGAATAGTTTAGATTCATCATCACGTATTTCGTCATTGTTATTAACAACTGCTTGTAATGCTTGTACTACAACTTTACGCTGTGCTTTACGTCCAAAGCTACCTGTACCGTCTGCTTGGTTGCCTGAGTCAGTAACCCATCTGTGTGGATAGTAACCTGATTGCGGTGCAACACCTGAATCACCCATGCGCAAGTTATCTGCTGAAGTATCAACATAGTTGCGCTCAAAACGCTTAACATTAAAGCCACTACGTCTTAGGTTCCATAACAACATACCTTTTGGATATAATGCTGGATCCGGAGCATCTGCATCTAAGAAGTTACTAACACGTAGTTCTGCAATAGTAGCATCTGTAATACCAGTTGTAGTACCACCTGATGTACTCCAACGTGCGTCTGCAAATAGTATTCCATCTTCAGTTGTTTGATCACCTGTGTCTAATGGATTGCCCCATTTTTGTGCTGTTGTTCCTGCAATGTTATTGTTGTAACGGTATACTGTAGGATAGTTTTCTAAGTCTGCTGTGCTAACCCAAATATCACCTGTTACTAGTGCGCTACCATCTGATTGTACAGTTGGCATACTTGCTGCAACAATTGGTCCATTGCTGTCTGCGTCTGAAAATGCTGTTGCATCATTGTATCCAACCCATGTTGTACCATTATGATACATCATGTCAACTTCGTCGACAATTGAGTTATACCATAACTGACCATCTGTTGCTAACGAACTTGGTGCTGTAGACTTAGCAGTGTATGTTAGTACACGCCAGTTAGATGCAACAAACTGTTTTGGACTTGTTGCAACTGATGTACCATCTTCGTATGAAAGATTTGGTGTTGTTGCTGGATTAGTTGCTACAAAAGGAGTAAAGCCAATTGCGCTTAATAACCCGTCAGTGTCAACAAATTTAATGTCGCCACCTTGTGAGTGAGAAACTACAACTTTGTTTTGTGCATCAACTGTTGCACTTACGTTTGCAACACCTGCTGATGTAATACCTGCAGCAATTGCAACTGCGTCTGCACTTGCACTACCTGTTGTAGTAATACTTACTGCAACTCCAGCACTCATTACTGCACTACCTTTGTTACTTGCAGATATTGTAACAGATTTAGTATCTGATCCAACTGACACTGCTGTAACTACTGCACTTTTAATAGATGTAGCGCCAATGTTCTGTCTACGATAAATTGTAAATGTTCCTAATGGCTGTGCGTCATTTGCAACATTTGTTTTAGCAAATAATTGTCCAACTGCTAGGTTTGCTCCACCGCCAGTTACGTCAAGGCCGTATAATGCTGCAACGTTGTTGCTATACATTAGTGTTGCTTTTTCGTCCCATAGTAATGTTTCTGCATTCCATAGTTTTGTTTTTAAATTTGCACCGCCGTTTGGAGCAGTTGTTTTAATCCAAATACTACCTGTTGGGCGTGATACTGAATCACCAATTTTAAATTCCGGTACACTAGTATGTGCTGAAACTTGTACTGCTGGTGGATAATATGTCCCTGCTGCGATACCTAATAGTTGTAGTTTAGTAGTATCACCGCCAATTATAATTGGGCCACCTGCTACACTATCGTCAGCACCTGAACTTGATCCGTTGCTATAAATTTCAAGGAACCCATCAACTGCTGCTGCTGTAATTCCTACACTTGCTAAGAAGCCAGTAATAGATGATGCAACATCAGTAATTGTATTAGATCCTACTGAAACAGCCGTGCCGTTAATTGTAATGTCAGCTGGGCTACCTAAATCTGGATTAGCTACTGTAGCTTTAATAGTTGGCCAACTCGCTGTCCATGCATCAGTGCCTACTTCTACCCAAGTACCTAGTGCGTTTTTATACCAAGTGCGGTTAAGTGTAGTAACTGCAACAACTGCATAATCGCCAATTGCTCCTGTACTTGCTAATGGAGCGTAATTTGCGCCAGCATAATCAACTACGCCATCAGTAGTATCAATTACTATTGGTGTTTTAGTTGCAAATGTTTGGCCGCCAGTAGTAGTTACTGGAGCAGCATTCCATTGTTGAATTCCGTATTTTGAATTAGTTGTATCAAACCAATATGTGCCTGCTAATGGATTAGCACTAGGAGCACTAGAAGTTGGTGTAAGCTCATTTAAGTCAATGTCAGCACGTACAACCCATGCTCTGTTACTAACGCCTAATAAACTGTATGCTGCCTGTAGCCCATACTCGTTAAGCTCTCCTGCATGTATTGGATTATTACTTGCATCTACTTGGAAAGTTGGGTCTCCAAATGTGTCAGCTAAATCTCTTTGTGAAGTTAGCAAGTAAGGTTTACCTGCTGTTGCTTTTAGTGTGCCCTTAGCGGTTCCCGTTCCAGCTGCATTTTTCTTATTACTTGCAGATGCAACAAATACCATTGGGACTGTACCTGGTTCAGCTGGAGTGTAAAAACTCTCGTCTATTACGCTAACCTGTACGCCTGGTGATGTCAATGCCATATCGTTGTTCTCCTGTTGGATTGTTATTGTTAGTATTTAGCATACTATGATAAAACTATGCGTGTTATAGTGGTATAAAAGGCACCAAAAAGGTAAGGTAAATACAGTATGAGACCTTTATGCAAGTGTGCGCAGAGACCTGCTGCAATTAACTACAAAAAAGACGGTAAAACTTATTATCGTAAGTTATGTGAGCGCTGTTTACGTAACGGAGTTCATCACGGAGTTCCTAAATGGAAACAGCGTGGTTATACTAAAAAAGATTTCTGTGAGAAATGTAATTTTAAAAGTAAGCACCCAGAACAGTTTAATGTATTCCATATAGATGGTGATTTAAATAATTGCAGTCCATTAAATCTAAAAACTATATGTGCTAACTGTCAACGCACTATGCAAAAACAAGGTGTTAAGTGGAAGCAGGGAGATTTAATTCCTGACTTCTAAAAATTCCATTAGCTGTCTAATATTAAACCAAAGATCATCTAATGTTCCATTGTTGTCTATTGTAAAATCTGCCATCCATTGTTCTAAACTCATTGAGTCAGATGCTTCTTCTGCTAGATGCATACTGCGATCAACCCATATACAATAATCAAACACACCAGTGTTTTGCATTGCAAAAAACTCACGCTTATTGCGTAACCCACAATAGATATTATAGGCTTCAAACATTTCTCTACCTAGAGTTGCTGCATCAGGAACATTATAATCACAGATAGCATTATACCATTCTGCTCTGTGGTTATGCCTGTCAGCATAACACTCTTCCTCATTAGCATATCCATACTTGTCTTTTAGATCATCGTAGATGAATAACTTTGAGCAAAACTTTGAACTGCTTTCAAATGTATATCCGTATTCATCTCGTAGTATTTCACATACAGTATCTTTACCATGTCGGCCGTGTCCGATGACAAGTAGTTTAGGTTTGTTCATTTATGTCTCCTAGTAATAACTTATTATAAACTAAGAACTAGTAAGTGTCAACCTTAATCGTAGCCTAAATGAGCTACATTTTTCATTTCTTCTGTGAGAAGTTCTTGAACACGCTGTTCGTATGCTTCTTCAAACCCTTCTTCGGCATATTGGGATCTTTCGTGATTCCCCCATAGTCTTCTAAAATAACTATCATAAAGGGATTCAACTACTGAGTCTGATTCTGATTTTGTAATCAGTTGGCCTTTGACCATCCAATTCAAACGGTTGGCTTCTTTACGTACTTCTGGTGAACACATTAGCTTCTCCTTGTTACATATTGTATTTACAAGGAACCAAAATCGTTAGCGTTAACTTCGGGGGTTTTTAGCCAATTACAAATCCGTAGCCTTTACCACCTGCCATGGCTAATGCTAATTCGTTTTCTAATTTTTCCATCTCTTGCTGTGCTTCTGATTTTAAACTAGATCCGTTTAAACTTGTTCCGCCTTGTGGTCCAGCAATAGTAGCAAATTTTTCTCTTGCTTCACCTAGCATATACTTACAAGTTGCAAGTGTATAATCTTTGATCCACTGTTGTGCCATATAATCGTTTAACAGTTCTTCATCCGGACGATAGTTGTAGGCATATAGCATTAGTGTTTCATTTGCTCTAGGGCGCTGTAATATAGTAAGTTTTTTAGTAGTGCTATTCCATTTGAATTCAATATATGAACCAAACATTCTACCTACAAGTTCTTGGTACTGACTAAACATATCATATGTTGCTAGTCCGCCCATATTACTACTTGATAACAAGTAAGTGTTTGTGTATGCCATGTTGAATGGTTCAAATAAACTTCCGCCGTCTCCGCCACCGCTTCTTGATCCGATACTTCTTCTAAAGATTTGACGTACTTCAATTACTTCATCAGGCAATGTATATTCATTCTGATCAAGCACTGTTGGTAAAAACAAGTATGATTCTTCAACTGAGTTTTCACTACGCTGTCTAAATCTTGTTAATGCTTTTTTTAATGCAGTTTCATAATGAATTGGGTCGAGTTCAACATCGACCATGCCTCCGCCTAATAGCGTGTTTACGTAATCATATACTTCTTGTTTTGTAGTTGCTGCCATGTTTTTATTGTCTCCATTAGTATTTATCGTTACGGCCCAAAGACGCTAAATATGTATATGCCAAGATTAAGTTTATATAAACCGCAAAAAGGTAACGACTACCACTTTATAGACAAGCAAGTGCTTGAAATGTTCACTGTTGGCGGTACCGATCTCCATGTACATAAGTATTTAGGAACTGAAACTCCCACTGAAGTAGATGCTACAGCGGATGAGCCTCGATACGATAATGTAGATACTACTAACATACAAGATTTACTATTTTTAGAAAATAGAGACAGAAAGTATGATCCCGATGTATATACAATGCGTGGAATTTATAATGTTGCTGACATAGACTTTAATTTAAGTCAATTTGGCCTGTTTATGGCAAACGATACATTAATGCTAACTGTACATATTAATAGTAGTGTTAAAACAATTGGTAGAAAAATTATTTCAGGTGATGTAATTGAATTGCCGCACTTAGCAGACGAATATGCACTTAATGATCACGCAGTAGCACTAAAGCGGTTTTATGTAGTAGAAGATGTTAATCGTGCAAGTGAAGGATTTAGCCAAACTTGGTATCCGCACTTATATAGATTAAAATTAAAACAAATTGTTGACAGTCAAGAGTTTAAAGAAATACTTGATTTACCTGCAGAAGAAGATGCGCCAGGTGGAAATACACTACGTGATTTGTTATCTACTTACGATAAAGAAATGCAAATTAATAATGCTGTAGTAAATCAAGCAGAAGCTGATGCAGCAAAATCAGGCTACGACACAAATCATTATTATAATTTACAATTAGATAAAGACGGTAATACAGAACTTGTTGATACTGACAGTGATGATGTTCCAGATACAATGCAAACACCTAATCGTCCAGGATATAACGGATACTTATTAGGTGACGGAATACCAACTAACGGAGAAGCGTTTGGTTTTGGTATTGCATTTACAGCAGAACCAGCAACTGGGGATTATTTTTTACGTACAGACTTTGCTCCAAATAGATTATTTAGATATGACGGAGTACGTTGGGTTAAGCAAGAAGATAATGTACGCATGACAATGACACAAACAAATGCAAGAGATACACAAAAAGGTGGCTTTATAAATAATACCACAACTGACACTATTGGTGGTGAAACAACAATCCAAAGACAGAGTTTATCACAAGCACTTAGACCAAAGGCAGATGAATAATGAAATTTAATGATATAAAACTAGTTGAGTTTGAACCTCAGAGCAGGAGTGACTATTCTCAAGGACCGTACTTTAAAGAACCAATTGAGCAGCGTATATTAGCAAAATGGTGCAGAGGAATACGTAATTCATTTAAAAGAGATAAAAATTTTAGCACTACTGATTATTCTAGAAGAACTATTGCTGCTGCAAGGAATTTTGCAAAAACTAATCCAGAATATTCTAAAGGGATCGAAGCATGTATTGCAGGAGGCGGCACAGCTATTGGCGGTGTAGGAAACGCTGATACAGGTTTAGGCAGTACTAACGGGCTGCCGGGTAATTCAACTACTAAAAACGGTAATAGTAAAAACGGTAATAGTAAAAACGGTAATAGCAAAAACGGTAATAGTAAAAACGGAGAGCCTGGCACTACTAAAGGTGGCGGCGATAGTAGCTTACCAGGTGCAGATAAAGGTGGCATTGTTGCAGGTCCAACTAAGATACAAAAAGCAGCTGATCAATTAGAAGGTTTAATAAATGCAGAAGACTGGGCAGGTGCTAAAGCATTACTCGACGGCGACCCAGATTTAAAAGCATTATGGCCAGCACCATATTACAAAATGATTGAAGCAGCAGTCCAAGCTGATATAGATGCAGCCAAAGCTATAGAAGATGCAAAAGCAGCTAAGAAAATAGCAGATGCAAAAGCAGCAGAAAAAGCCGCTGAAGAAGCAGCAGAATTAGCAAAAGAAAATAAGAGGCTAGCAGATCTAGCGGCAGCAGAAGCAGCAGAAGCAGCGCGACTACAAAAAATAGCAGATGATGCGGCGGCAGCTAAAAAAGCGGAAGAGGCAGCAAAAGCACAAGCTGAAGCAGATGCTAAAGAAGCAGAAGCTAAGAGAATAGCAGCAGCGCAGAAAAAAGCAGATGAAGAAGCGGCAGAGGCTGCAAGAATAGCAGCAGAAGAAAAAGCAGCAGCAGAAAAAGCCGCAGCAGAAAAAGAAGCAGAAAAAAACAACAATAACGATGAAGAAGATGCTGGCGACAATGAAGAATTTGATTGGGAGAAACTATAATGAGATGGACAGATTTAAAAAGTGTAATAGTTGAAGCAGATGAACGAGTTATTATTGCTGTTGAATTTCAAAGCGGTAAACAAATTACTATTGCAAATGTTCCTAAAGCATTAACACTTAAACCTGATTTTGAAACACAAGTTAAAAAGAAAGCACAGAAAGCAAAGCCAAACGAAGTATTTTCTAGTTGGTCTGAAGTTAATCAAAAGGAAGCTGATAAGATTAATGCAAGTGATTCTCCAGAAAGCTACGAACCAGACGAAGAAGAAAAACTTGATATGAAAAACGTACAGCTATTACACACACTAATTTTAGATACTATGGATAATAGTGTACGAAAAGGTTTAAAATATACTCCTAATTATCAAAGCGACGAACCAATGTACGTAAAAAGATCAGTTGATCCTGAGTTTCCTGCAGGCATATCATATGAGTATACTAGAGGTGGCAAAAAATATAAAATTAACGACATCAAACAAGAACTTGGTATTACTGTAATAATAAACACTAAGACTCCTAAAAAAGATGAGTACGGATATACTCATGGCGAAGGTTGGCCTGTGATGGTCTCTGATTATGACGATATGAAACAAATGATTATTGATACATGTAATGCTAGAGAAAACATTACAACCGTTGCGCCAGCGGATAATAAGCAAGAGCCAGGCGGGAAGCTAAGAATAAAAATAAGTCCGAAAAACTTCTATTATAGAAAAGCTGAGGCGGTTCCAGGATAATGCAACATTTTTATGACGGACAAATAAGGCGCTATATAACACAAATTGTTCGCCTAATGAGTAACTTTAGTTACAAGGACGGCAAAGGCGCCCTTACACAAGTACCAGTAATGTATGGAGATTTAACTCGTCAGGTTGCTAATATTATTCGTGAAAACAGTGAGAATAAAGTACCAAGTGCGCCGCGAATGGCAGTATATATTACCGGTCTTGAAATGGACACTGCTCGATTAAGCGATAGTAGCTATGTTAATAAAGTTAATATTAGAGAACGTGCTTATGATTCAGATGGCCAAGAATACTTAAACACTGAAGGTAAGAACTTTACTGTAGAACGATTAATGCCTACACCTTATACTTTAACAGTAAATGTAGATGTATGGAGTTCTAATACAGACCAAAAATTACAAATTTTAGAACAAGTATTAATGTTGTTTAATCCAAGTTTAGAAATTCAAACAACAGATAACTACATTGACTGGACAAGTTTAAGTGTAGTAAATATGACAGGTCTTACATTTAGTAGTAGAAGCATACCTACAGGAACAGAAAGCGATATTGATATCGCAACACTAACATTTAGTACACCTATATACATTAGTCCTCCAGTTAAAGTTAAACGCCTTGGTGTTATTACATCTGTCATACAAAGTATATTCAACGAAAGTCAAGGCACAATTGATTTAGATTTATCAAGAGCAGGTGGTTATTCTTCAAGTACTCCGCAAGCTGAAATTAAAACTAAAGTAGTAGCAGTTGATGACTTTGATAATCCTACCGGAGTTGAAGAACAAATTACAAACGAAGGAACAACTGTTAATGATGTTGATACTTCTATAATTAATTCGCATGACAATTACGGCTTGTTAGTAATGGGAACAACAGCTAAACTAGTAAACAGAGGAGTTGTTGGTGCTGAAACATGGACTGGTTATTTAAAATCAATGCCGTTTGAGTTTGATACAGGAGTTACTGAATTAAGATTATCTAGACAAGACTTAACAAATGATATTGTAGGTACTGTTGTAGTTAACTCACTTGATCCTTATGAATTAGCAGTTACATGGGACACTGATACACTGCCTGCAGATACAGTTATTTCTGGCCCAAATGGTGACAAGAATAAAATTGACTATATTATTAATCCGTATAAAACTAATCCAAGTTCATTAAAGTCAGGCAACCCACGCATACTGATATTATCTGATATTAATGATAGCGAAAATGTAGGACAAGATGCCGGATATGAAACACCTGATAACTATGCATATGACGGTCCAGATGCTTGGAAAAATACAGACGGCACCGACTTTGTAGCAGGTGCTAATGACATTATCGAATGGAGCGGAACTGCTTGGTCTATTGTATTTGATGCAAGTGAGCAAGATAGTACAGTTATATATACTTCAAATCTTACTACTGGCAAACAATACAAATACGAAAACGACGAATGGATACTAGCATATGACGGCGAATATCCAAGAGGAAGCTGGAGATTAGCATACTAAGATAATTATTAGTATGAAGACAGATAATATTATTTGTAGTGGTGCGATTGTATACGCCCTTAACACTAAACGTTTTTTATTTTTACATAGAGCACAAGGACGGCATAATAATCTTTGGGGATTAGTTGGTGGCACTAATGAAGGTGCTGAAACTCCTTGGGAAGGATTGCAGCGTGAAATATTTGAAGAAATTGGTGAAATTCAAATAACAAAAACAATGCCATTAGAAACATTTATTAGTAACGATAGTCGCTTTCATTTTCATACATATCTATGCGTAGTGCAAGAGGAATTTATGCCTGTGTTAAATGACGAACATAATGGATATGCTTGGGTAGAATTTAGTAAATGGCCTAAACCATTACATCATGGACTGAGTAATACACTTAGACATAAAGTTAATTTAGAAAAACTTAAAACAGTATTCAAAGTTATAGATTTATTAGATCATAGTTGAGATCAAAACAATTTGACCTTCCCAGTCATCCACTCTTAACTTCTTTTGTAAATTAAGTCTATAAGCAAATGCATCTGCTTTGCGTTGTGCAAGGACAGCAGTCTGTGTAGGGCGGCCTTGTAGAGCATCTTGATCAAACTCTCGTTGTACTTCATTCTTACTCGGTGAGTAAGCTCTTATTTCATATATCATTTTTGACATTTAATAACTCCTTGCATATATGTATTTATTGTAAACTAAAATTATATGCAATTGAGATTCTAGTTTCGTTACTATGATTAGGTTCTACATAATGTTTTAACCAACCTGGAAATGCTACAAGTAATCCATTACTCGGCGGTACACTCCAATGAGCTGCATTAAATACATTATGATCAGAAATTATTTTGCGAGGTATTGTTAGTTCAGTATTTTGATGAGGAGTCATAAGAACTAAACTTCCTGCATCTTGAGCATAGTTAACATAGTATACAAAACTTATCCAAGAGGTTGAATGACTATGCGGAAAGTTTGGTGGAGAACTGTGTTTGTCGTTAGATCCTATGCAGTTAATCCAACAGTCGTCTAGTACAATTGGAATATCATCTTTAATACCCTGAAGATCTCTAAGGTTATTAGCTTGTTCTGTTACACGGTTAGTTAACGGTAATAACTCTTCGCTATATGCATTAGTATTTCCGTCACCATTAATTTTACAATACTCATGTATGCTATTAACATTAATAATTTCTAATGTATCTTCTGTTGCTAAAAAACTAGGAAATAATGGTGTTACATTCATTTATGAAACTTTCCATAATATTCTACACTTGTAGGGAATGTATCTGTTATTTTTTGTTTTAGAAGATTGTTAGGTTCAATTATTTTATCTAAATTGTGTACATGTTCCGACAACTGATCATTCCAAAAATTCATGTTACTATGTGTAAAAGACGAGTACGGATTTATTTTATGACCAGCTAACATATATATGTTTGCTCCAATCTTATTAAGAGATGCCTTTTCGTCAATACTTAGATAATTAGATCCGCGGAGCTCGTATATTTCTTTTAACAACGGACTGTCATTAAAATCCTGCTGCTGTATATCTCTCCAATACTGTGTATCGTCTCTTGCTGTCATTGCATAATGCAAAGTAACAAAATCAGCAAAGTATAAAAACTGTTCTTTGTTAATATGATTAAATGTATGTGCATCAAAATTATTTAAAGTATCTTTACCTTCAGCAACATTAACAAAGTTTAATAAAAACTCATGAACACTCATTAATCCATTAGACTCTAATGGTTCAATAAATGCTCCACTAAGGCCAATACTTACACAATTTTTAACCCATAAGCGTTCGCTCATTCCGTTGCGCATTTTAATATGTCGGAACTCCATTTCGTCAGCAACAGGTCCAAGATAATCTTTAAATTCTTGTAGTGCTTCGTCGGCACTAATATACTCACTTGCATAGTTGTACCCTGTGCCGATGCGTTCCCAGGTCGGTATTTCCCAAACCCATCCATAATCTAATGCAACACTATTAGTATACAATCTTAATTCTTTTTCTTTGTCTTTGTAAGGTCTTGCAGCAGCCCATGCACTATCGGTATAAGTTTTATTATTAAATTCTTTCCAAGGCTCATTTAGTACTCCTTCTATTAGTACTCTTTTAAACCCAGTACAGTCAAAAAACAAATCTCCAGTTATAGTTTCATTATCAGTTACTACACTAGTAATAAATCCATCAGTGTCAGTAGTTGCATCAGTTACATGTGCAACTATACGCTTAACTCCTTTAGGCAAACAGTAATCATCACGTAAGTATGCATAAAACTTATGAGTATCAAAATGCCAGGCAGCGTCTTGCTCTAAACTCCAAATGTTATTAACTAACGGATCACCAAACTTTTGTGTTGGTACCTTGTTAGTATCTAAACAACAACTAATGGGTGATAAATCATTTACTAGATCTTCAAATGGCACTCCAGTTAATGATTGATGCGCAAACCAAGATGGTACATCAAAGAATCTTTCGTCTAGTCTTCCAAACGGATAATGAAATCCTACTCCGTCTTTTTTATGAAAGTTTTCAAACCTAATACTAAGTTTATTAGTAGCATTACATTTTGTTAGAAAGTCAATATCTGGTATTTCTAAAAAATGTTGCCATCTACGCATAAGTTGTGTTGTACTTTCTCCTACACCTACTGCGCCAACATCAGCAGATTCTACTACAGTAATATTTTTGTTAGGAAATGCTTTTATAAGGGTAGCTGCGGTCATCCAACCTGCACTGCCACCACCTACAATTACAATATTGTCAAATTTCATAGATAAGTCACTCCTGTCATAAAAATATTTATAACTATGTAAATACTTTATACTAGAACTGGAAAACATATGATTAAAACAATTACAATTTTAGGTGGCGGTACTGCTGGACTTATATCTGCATTAATGCTTAGAGCTACATATCCAAAGTTAAAAATTACTGTAATAGAATCGTCACAGTACGGCGTTGTAGGAGTTGGTGAAGGATCTACAGAACACTGGGCAGGATTTATGGCATTAGCAAAGATTAATATTACTGATTTAGTTAGAGAAACAGGCGCCACATACAAAACAGGAATACGTTTTGAAAATTGGCATGGAGATAATACTGAATTTTGGCATAGTCTAGGTGATATTATTTCGTATCAAGATCCTGACAACGGAATATATGCACCAATGATGAAACATATTGTTGATGGCAAAGATCCGTTACTCACAGTATTACCAGCATCATTAGAATCAAAACATGCACAGCCATTTGATAAAACAGTACACCAATATCACTTTGATACTAATAAGCTAAACGTGTTTTTCCATAAGTTGTGTAACGAGCGTAACATTAAAGTAATTGACGATATAGTTAACGATGTAATAATTAAAGACGGCGTTGTTAAATCTCTGGTAGGTGAAAAGGAATCATATACAGCTGACTTCTTTATTGACAGTAGTGGGTTTCGTAAAGTTATTAATTCTAAATTAGGTACTAAGTGGATTGATTGCGAAAAGTACTTACCAATGAATTCTGCTATTGCTGCGCAAACACCGTACTTAGAAGACATTCCATCACATACATTAGCTAAAGCATTAAGTACAGGATGGATGTGGAGAATACCTACACAAGACAGATTTGGTAACGGGTACGTATACTGTGATAAGTTTATTTCAGACGAAGATGCAGAAAAAGAATTTCAAAGTCAATTTGATCACGATGTAACTATAGGTAAGAAGTTTAAGTTCAGTGCAGGATATGTTGATAAGTTTTGGACTAGTAACTGCGTAAGTGTTGGTCTAGCAGGAATGTTTGTTGAGCCATTAGAAGCATCAAGTATCGGCTTTACAATACAACAAATGTTTAGCTTTTGCGCTAACATACTACATTGGAGTGATAGTAACGATTTACCTGCAAAAGAATATAATAAACAACTTAGCTTGTGTGCAGAAAATATTATTAGTTTTGTTCAAATACATTATCTTACAGAACGAAACGATAGCGAATTTTGGAAGTGGGCGTCTAACAATATAACACTTACTGACTTTAATCAAGAAACTTTATCAAGTTTTGAAAAGTCATTCCCTACAAGAGCAAGTTTTAATAAACCTTGGTTAATGTTTAAAGAATTAAACTGGTTGCAAACAATGCACGGTTTAAGATTATTCAATAATGATGCAATACAAACATTATGGAGTGAAAACTTATCTCACTTAGATATTAATATAACAGGTTATTGGGAGCAGTTAAATTATGATGTGTCTCAAATAGAATATGTTCCGCACAGAACAGCGTTAAACGAACTAGCTAAAGAAGGTGCTAGCATTATGGCCTGGCGCGAGAATATAAAAATTTAAGATCCAAAGTCAAGTTCGACATCACTATTAAAACTAACAATAGTCTTAGGGTGTATAACTGCATTTGCTGGCGCACGATGAATAACAAAACTAGGAAATGTTAGTACATCGCCCTCTTTAACGTCCATAGTGATAATATCTGTTTGATTCCAGGGGTTTACTAATTGTGTTTTAGGTGCACCTTCTGGCATGTCTACATAGTATACATTAGTCCATTGACATTTTGTGTGTATATGCCAACCGTGTGTACTACCTTCTTTATATTGCTGAAACCAGATATTATGTATACTAAACCCATCATAACCTAACTCTTTAGATACCTCAGTTTTATGTGCTAATATATAAGGTTTAATAAAGTCAGACCAAATTCTAGGCTTAAAAGAAGCACCATAATCGCATCTAGTAATATCTAGTGTGTCATTCTGTATAATAGGAATTCCAGCTTCCTCAGCATCGATTAATTTAAGTAGTTCTTCTTTTATTTCAGCATGTTCTGCCAATGGCAAAATTACAGCCGGTGTATCTAATTTTATTTTTTTCATAATTTGCCTAACTTTATAATTGCTGTGGAATCAGTTGCCATATTAAAATTAATTTTACCTGTTGGTAGTACATTAAACGATATATTCCATCTTTCAAAATCGTCAGCATGTGGTTTAGTCCAATGATACAGCCAACTTGGAAATAATATTAATTTCCCTGGGCACGGATCAATATAATGAAAAGGCATGTATCCGTCTTTTCTTAATACTTCTAATTGATTCATAGTTCTAGGAGTCATTGGATCTTCAAAGCCAATTGGTGCTCCGTGTGTAAAATAATATACTCCACTAAGAAAGCTCATACTGTGTCTATGAAATTGGTGCCCTTGTCCGCTTCTTGGTTCTGAGTAATTACACCAGGAAGAATTTACTTCAAATTTATCACAGTCATAACCGAGTCTAACTCTATAATCTTCTAAGCACTGAGCTATAAATTCAAATGAATCTGTATACTTAGGATCTTCATGGATATCTCTGATGGACGAAAATGCTTCATGACTCCTAAATGTTTCTGTTCTTAGTGATTCAATAACATCATTATATGTTTCAACAGGATTTTGGTATTCTAATACCTCAACTGGAAACATTGAATATTTTTTAGGTTCTTTCATCATCCATACCTTTTAATACGTCTAATACTGACGGTAGTTGATCGTCAAGACCGTCTTCACCGTTAGCATTTTTCATAGTGTCCATTTGTGTAGCTAAATTCTCATGCACTAAATGATTAGCACTATCCCAAGGCATCCCCATTGCTGGACGACCGTCCCACTTTAATGCTGCACTAGTACCTTCTGCATCAACATATTGTATAAATGCTTGTATTTGTTCTTTGCCGTCATATGCACCTTCACGCCAGTGATTAAGATCTCTTCCTGGGTAAATTAATACATCTCCTTCAGCTAATGATACATATTCAAGAGTTTTGTTTTTATGTTTTATTACTAACTGCCAATCATCGTGTGACGGATCATTTTCTAAACATAACGATATTGTATATTCAGAACTTTGTCGATCTAAATGCGGATCTAGTCTTGCACCTTTTCTATATATTCTTCCATACGAGTATGTAGGTAATAGTTTCTTACCAACAGCTTCTTCAATTTGCGGCTGTATTAGCAGTGATAATGTTTCTGTAAATAATGGAGAATATATTGAAAAACTTTCAGTAAGTCCAATTTCTCTACCCGCTTCAGGGTCGTCGTTCATTAGATCTACACAAGTCGCCATCATTCTAAATTGTGTACTAACAAACTTACATATTTCTTTGCTAACTACGTTGCGCAATACTATTGCAAAATCTTTTGAGTCTAATTCATTAATCATAATACTGGTACCATTCCAAATTGATCATACGGTGTTCCTGGTTCATCGTGTATATCAAATCCTAAAGTTAATCGATGTCCTTCAAAAGCAGAAAGTGATTCTACTTTGTGTTGTCTATGTCCAGGTCCAATGTATATATTTCCTACTTCGTTATTAATATCATATCCTTCAAATAGCGTTGTGCTATCTTTAGGATCTATACAAACATATCCGTGCCACGGAAAATCATGTCCGTGCCAATCTAATACTTCGTTATGCAAATGTCGATTTAACCAACTTTGCATCCATAATGGTCTATCATCGCCGACATGTTCTCTAATAATATTACAAACTTCTTTAAATAAATTAAAGAAAGTAGGCGAAGGTGATGTAACTGCAAATATATTGTAATATCTATAATTCCAAGTTAAGTCAGTTACTGGTAAGTGTTCTTTTACATAAGCCTGTGCTATATTTAAGTCATTAATCATTAGCGATTGATGATCTATTACTGTCTGTGACTTATGTACTTTATAATCCATTAAAACAATTGTCCTAAATTGATATTTAACACACACCTATAATTACTTTTCTTAGCAAAAGAACTTGCATGATAATAATGCCCAGGAAATATAACTACTTTGCCCTTTTCAGGTGTTATTCGCTGCTTAACAGTAAATTTATTTTCCTTCATTATATCAAAGTCTTCGCTGTAGTCTTCATTAGTTTCGTTGAAGATAACAGTATCACCGTCACTATCGTTTACATAATAAATTGCATTATAGTGCGGATACATACTATCGATATGCGGCATATGCCAAGGCAATGTTGATGCAGGGTTTGCATAAGTTAAGTTAAATCGCATGCGTTCAAGTATATTAAAAGGAACATCTGTTTGATCTACTATACTTAAATATAATGGATATATAGAATCAAATGTCGGCGACACTTGTTTTTGTTCTTCAAAAACAAAGTGATTAAACCCTTGAATATTTGTTTCATCTTTTAATGTTGCTTCAGATGTAACTAAATTAGTATTAAAGTACCAAGGAAACTGTAAGCTAGTAACCTTTTCATGTATGAAGTCTTGGTAGCTTTTTCCTATTACATTTTTAATTTCAATTATATCGTTCATTTATCCACCGTTTGCAAAAAATACTAATGTTAGTCTTGAATCTTCATTTGTTGAGCCAAAGAATTCTCCTGGCGAGTGCCAAACCTTTGGATCAAATAATACACATCTATTATATACATTTTCAACAGTAGTATTAGGAGTAAAAAACGCCCGATGCTCTTCTCTATATTTGTCTAACTTTTTTCTACCTTCGGTATCTGCAAGTAACACATCTTCTCTAAACTTATCACTATATATTGTAGCTTGGTCGTCAAAGCGATCATTATATAATACTGTACCGCTACCTGCAGGAGGATTTGGATTTAGGTATATCAATCCTGAAACCGATAATGAAGGATCGTCATCGTGTACCCAGCCACTTCCGTATGAACCATCAATTAAATGAAAGGTTGCCCATAAATTATTAAAGCCCCTAAACTGTGGTAAGTGTTTTAATAGATTGCGAGCTAGTAATTCAAACGACATTGGGTCAATTTCATTTAAATAATCACTACGCTTACCTGGGTATGTAGTAGTTTCAGCAGTTTGATATTGTTGAGTTAGTGCTAAATTTCTCCATAAACTAGGACTTTCAAAAAAGTTATCAATTATCTTAGTTGGTACAAACTTATGTTTTCTTCTATTTTTTAAATCATAGTTAGCAATATCTGATGCACTACGAAATGCGTTATCTTTAATGTTGTCTATATCAATTGTCATGCTGCGTTCCCAAAAAATACTAGTGTTAATCTTGTGTCTTCTTTAGTGGTTCCAAAAAAGTTATCAGCACTATGCCAAGTTCTTGGGTCAAACATTACACACCTATTCCAAACACAATCTACATTTACAGAGGGAGTAAAGAAACTACGCTGTTCGTCTCTATACTTTGCATAAGTTTTTCTAACTTCTGGATCTGTGCTTAGTACGTCTTCCATAAACAGTTTAGAATAATGCTCGCCGTTAATATCAGCTGCACCTTTATACATCGTAGTTCCTGAGTTCATTGGAGAGCTTTTATTTAGATATATAATACCTGCAACATCATGCTCTGGATTATCGTCATGTACCCAACCTTTGCCCCATGTTTCGTCTATTAATTGAAAAGTAGATTCAATCTTATTTAGACCAGTAAACATAGGTAATTGTTCAAGTAATCTAAGTTCTAATATTTCATATAGTTCTTCACTTAGTTCACTTAACATTGCTGTTCTAGTACCCGGCCAAGTTCCTCTTTCGCCTTTGTAATATTCTTGATTCAACGCAAAGTCTCTCCATAAACTTGGTGTTTCAAAAAAATTATCAACGACTGTTGTAGGAACAAAAGGTCGAGTACTGCGTGACATTAAAGTTTCTCCGCCGTAAAATTCATAGTTAATACAATGCGTGAAGGTTCCATTTTAGGACATGAACTAGCATGATAGTGATTACCGTTAAACAACATAAATTTACCTGCTGCCGGGGTACTGCGATGCTTAATTGAATACTTTTCGCTTTCTTCAGTTTGGTTGAAGATAATGGTATCACCGTCACAACTATTAAGATAGTACAATGCAGTATAATGGTCAACATCAAAATCAATATGTGGAGTATTATATACATATGGCATATTTGGTAAGTTATAACGTGTCTTTAATAGAAACCCTAATCTTAGACGCATTGTTGATATTAGTTTTAGTCCACACGCTTCTACTCCTTTTAAAAACATTGGAGTAAATTCGTCTAAGAACTCGCTTTGTTTACTATCGTTGCTAAACAATAAATGAGAAAATCCCGGAGTTTGAATACTTTTCTTATTTCCAAATTCATATGTAGTGTCTTCTAAATAGTGCCAAGGAAAGTCAATACCTGTTACAATGTCGTATAACTTCTGTTGAGCTTCTCTATCAATTAGGTTTGGTATTTCGATTATGTCAGTCATCTTTTATCCTATAAGTTGTTCTGTCAGTATATGCATATGGCGCATCAGTAGCTAATCTTTGCCAACATGGAATACTAATAGATAGTCGTTTATCAGAAGGTTCAGCACAGTGATAAGCCCTTGAAGGAATATAAAGTGCATCTCCTGGTTTTAGTGTTACATCAATTGCAGGCCGAAGTACATTGGTATTTACCACTCCATTCATTCTGCCTGTTTTAAAAAGATACGAAATTCTATTTTCGTATACCTGCCAACGTGTTTCGCCTTCGACTTGTATTATGAAGTTTGCAGGATAATCATCATGTATTGTAAATGATTTAGATTTTTGCAATCCAGCATATACATGTATAGCTGCATGTACATCAAACATATTTTCAAATGTATCTAATAGTGCATTTGTTTTTTCATTGTGATATCCATAATTTGTAATAATTAAAGTATGGCCGTGATTAACATTATCAAACAGGAATTTTTTATCTTGAATAGGTTTATGGTAATTCCATGTCTTAGCATGTGCAGGTATGTTTACTTTTTGATTGTCGTGATCAACTAATTCAAAATCATAAAAAGATGGATTATTCATACAATCTTCAACATCTTTCCACGTTAACAGTTCTGAAGGGTTTTCAATAAACTTTTCAAAATAACATGCTTTGTCGTCATTTTCTAAGTCAACTTTTGTATATATTTTTTGTGCAAGATTACTATACATTTGTCATCCTCATGTTAAATGCCATTGAGACACGTTCTTTATTACTAGTACTAGGTAACACACCGTGCGGAAGATAAGAAGGAAACAAAATTAATCTACCAGACTTAGGAGGATATCTACAAGTTGCTCCACTAATAGGTGTATAGTTTTCAATATCTCCTGCTGATGTAATTATATGATCTTCTGAAAAGTTTTTATAAAATATTAATTCACTCTGATCTTGTTCGGCTTCTACATAATATACACCAGAAATAAATGACCCACCGTGTGTATGTATTTGATTAGAATCACCTTTTTGATTTACATTAAACCATCCATTGAGCATTTCTAATTTATATGCACCAGCAACATATCCGTAGCTATCAAGACATGTAAATGACAACTCTGTAACAGTTTCTAAAAATTGATTAAATTCATCGTACTGGCCAAGTATTAAATTTGATGACTGCCATCCGCCGTTGTTACTAATTGATCGACCTTCTGGATCTTCTTCTCGTAATGTATTACATAGTGCCATAAGAGGTGCATTATCTATATTAGTATCTTCCCACCAAACTGGTGTAGGGAAATAAAAATCTACATTCATAATATTACATCCTTTAGACTTGGCATACTGTGTTCAAATGCAAATGTGTGACTCCATCTAAAATCAATGCTTGGATCTATATACGGACAATGGGGCACACCTGATTTGTACATTGTAATTTTTGAATATTCACTTGGTACCATTGCTAATTTTTTAAATCCAAATTCTTCTGCTTCTTCGTCGCTAAAGTTTTTCCATCTACTTAATCTTTTAGTAGTAGATAAACTTTTATATTTACTGTGTAAAGGGTGTGTATCGTCTACTTGAAAGTCATAAAATAATCCATATACATTACCAGTATACTCATATAAATTAGTTCCACTAGTTCCGCTAGGATGATCTGATAACCATAAGTTACCAACAATGCCATACGGATAATCAATATGCGGTATTCTAAATGCTTCTATAGGCTTACTTTTATTTTGCCAGTATAAGTTTCCCCATTCGTGTACAGTTTCGTTTGTTGTGTATTGTTCTATGTTAGTATAGTAATACTTTATTATTAACTCGATTACACATTTTGTCAACCATTCTGGCAAATGTATTGTATCAAAAGGATTTGGATCTAAAGAAGTTCCTGCATTATTGTTTTTTACTACTGGAAAATTTCCAATTAGTTTTCGATATGTTTCAAAGCAATTATCTTCAAACGGATTGTCAGCAATCCAGTAACCTGTTTTTTCAGTTAACTCTACATACTCAACATTCCAATTATCAAATGTTTTAAGTAACATTTCTTTGTCAAAGGAATTAGCATCAGGAGTACAAAAATTAAAATTCATTTGCTGGTCCAATATTCATTGTTAATACAATTCTTTCTTCATCTGTTTGACTCGGCTGTACACGATGTCTTAGCCAACCGGGGAATATTAATACATCGTTTGTTTCACATGGTATTGCTTTCCATGTTTGTTCTTCTGGCTCTATAGGAGTGTTATTTTTATGGTATTCTAAGGGATCTCTAAACTCAATAAATCCCCCATCTTTAGGAAGTTTAAGATAAGCAGTAACTACAAACAACGAAAAATTATGACTGTGTTCAAGTGTTGTTCCGCCTTTCTTATGAGTATTAATCCAAGAATTAGTTACAGTAGATCCGCTTTCTTTATCAAAATTATTATGTTCCCATAAACTGTCTAATGGATAACCGATCCATTCTCTAAACGCTCTTAGCTCAGGCCATGTATGCGGAGGATCAAATTTAGCAGATGCAGTTGAAAATGCTGCACCTGTTTCTAATTCTGAGTTATTTAAAGTTTGGTCTGTTAGTTCTTGTATTAAACTAGTAAGTGACTCGTACGGAAAGTTATACTTGAACTTCCATATTAGTTTTGGAAACGGAGTAACATCTTCCCCATTAGGTTGTTGAGAAGGTCGCTGCATAAGTGTCTTTTGCTAGTTGTAAACCCATAATAACGCCTTCCATCTTAGTTGAATCTTCTAACAGTTCTTGACGCTGTTGAAAATCAATTGATGTAATTCCGTACGGATTTAATTTAACATCAGCAAAGTCTTTTTCCATTTCTTCTAATTTAGCATTAGATTCTGATAGTGATGCTTCTACTTTAGAAATTGCTATATCTATTTCTGTAGCAAACGCTGTATTTGTTGTTTCACTGAATTCCATATTGTTGTTCTCCTGTTATGTTTATACTTAGTCATTACTGCCATGGTTCTTTTTAGTCTTGACTTAAGGCTATCGTGTTTTAAAAATATAGAGTCGTTTGAATAATTAAATGCTTTTTCTAACTCTTTATCGTCTTGTGTTGCGTCATCAACTATTAAATCTATATTACTAATGTTGAAATTACGCTGCACTGGTATATAGTGCATTAACGGTGTACCAGCTTTAATTAGCGTTTCGCCTTCTAATACATGCCAATATAACTGTGCATTAACTACATGTCCGTAACGAGGATCTAATACTCCGTGTGCTGCTGTAAAGCGAGCTTCGTTATTATATGCTATAGGAACTTGTAATAGTAAGATATCATCTGATGCTTTTACTCTCCAAGGTGTATCTACCTTTACTGCTACGTGCAATGACTTTTCAGGATCATCTAATGTAAGTTCTGTTTGATGCTGATTATGATATCCTATGTAGCGTTTGTTTTCACCGTCTTCAGTATTAAATCGTCTTGCTTCTGACCATTCAAATGTTGTTTTGTTATTACCATCTGTCTTTATCAAAAAGTCTGCAGGCGCACATACTACATATCCCATTGATACTAACTTAGTAATACCTGGACAATTTTTAGTATGCATGTTTCCGTTTTCTAAATCAGGTGGATCGTTTCTTTGCATCCAATTACGTTTTAATTTATGTGCAGGTATAATAGGATATACTTCCGCAACTCCTGGCTCCATTGAATAAAATCGCACCCATGACTTTTCTTTTTTAAACATCATCAATGCCGTTATATATTCTTTGTTTTAAAAATTCGTAATGTGTAGGCATTTTTTCTACTTCTTCTATTATATATTTTTCGTATGCTTCAAAATTCTTTTTTGTATGCTCTATTTGTTCTAGTTTACCTGGACTACTAAACATTATTTCCTTAGTTGATATTGGCTTAAATCCCATACCAGCAGCAATATACAAAGCAGCAACAAATGTATTATCTGGATACTTTCTAGCTGCTGTTACTGTTCCTAATAGGTTTGTATACTGTTGGCTTTTAGGTAACCAATCTACAAAGTAATTTGGCTCGTATTCATGTTCTTCTGTGCAGTATTTCCAATAAGGTGTATCAGTACGCATTGATAACGAATAATGCATTGAGATAAAATCTCTAAACTTTAACACTTCGTTTTCTGTGCTAAAATTAAATGCTTCTATTTCTGTTCTACTAATAAAGCCGTTTCTTCTATTCATCATCTCTACTAGTTTAACAATGTTTTCGTGTGTTGTTAAGAGTCCTGTTGACTCTAGTGGCTCAACAAATCCGTAACTTAATCCAATACCTACTACATTTTTAATCCAAGCACGTTCTCTTCTACCATGTCTCATATTAACATGATGTAGTTCTGCATTTTCTGCTCGTTCAATTGATCCAGTAGTTTTTAGATGCTCAATAAACTCTTGTTTAGCATCTTCAGCAGTTGTAAACTTTGACGAATACACATATCCTGTGCCAATACGATTCCATAACGGTATGTTCCAAACCCATCCATTGCCTAAAGCATGACAATCAGTATAATTATGCATCTCTTCAGGTTTGTTTTCGTAGGGTATACGACATGCCCAAGCACTGTCATTATGTAAATGACTATCAAAGGATTTAAATTTTGAGCCCATACATTGCTCTAACAACATAGAACTAAATCCAGTACAATCGAGCCAAAGATCTGACGTTAATGTCATCCCATTGTCTAATGTTATGCGGTCTAAATTGCCGCTGTCGTCTTTTATAAGATCAACTACTGTGGCTTTAATGTGCTTAACATTATTAGGAATTGCAACTTTATCTCGCATATACTCACCAAATAATTTTGCATCAGTGTGATATGCAGTATCCCATTTAAAACTATAATGTCTATACTGACTGTTTTTATTGTCTGTTTGCTTGTTTGCATCTGCAATGTGTGTATGTACTGTAGCATAGAATTTAGCAAATGTATCAGGAGTGTATTCGTTAGGATAAAGAGTTGCTAGTTCTGAATGAACTTCGATGCCGCCTATTTTATCTGTTAAGTCTAATCCTTCACTAAACGGATACTGAAAGCTAGTTCCGTCATTTTCTCTAAAGTTTGTAAACCGAATAGAATTTTTATATGTTGCATTACACGCTGCCATCCAGTCTTCGTCTTCTAAGCCTAAATAATCTAAAAATAAATTAATTTGTCCTAGTGTACTTTCACCCACACCAACTGTTTTAATATCAGGTGACTCAACTAATACAACTTCAACATCTGGGCATAACTTACCTAGTGCTGCTGCGGCCATCCAACCACTT
>TARA_Y100000385_G_scaffold291401_1_pt1 | contig 28718 bp, 23 predicted proteins | sample TARA_Y100000385 | Tara Oceans TARA_Y100000385 (sample SAMEA2620980) | marine metagenome | biome: marine biome (ENVO:00000447); feature: surface water layer (ENVO:00002042); material: "saline water (ENVO:00002010), including plankton (ENVO:xxxxxxxx)" | depth 5 m
TACTTTTATATCAAAAAAAGAAAAGAACACTAAAACTATCCCTTTTATATATCGAATTCATGATCAACCTGATCCGGATAAACTAGCTGATTTTGCTCTTCTTGCGGCTGATTTTGGTCTAAAGTTTAACCTCAATACACCCAAAGAAATAGCAAACTCATTTAATAATATCTCTACTAAAATTGAAAATGTAGATCATCTCAGAATGCTAATGCCCTTGGCAATAAGGACTATGGCCAAAGCTGAATATTCTTCAGACAACATCGGACATTATGGGTTAGGTTTTTCTCATTATTCACATTTCACTTCTCCTATAAGGAGATATGCGGATCTTTTAGTGCATCGCATATTGGATAAAAACCTAAAAGAAACTTACCGTGTGAATGGCCCGGCACTAGAACAACAATGCAAGCACATTTCACGTCAGGAGCGTAAAGCTATAAATGCTGAGAGGGAGTCAGTAAAATATATGCAAACTGTATATATGCATGACCGTATAGGAGAAAGATTTGAAGCCACAGTTTCAGGAGTAATAGAAAAGGGAATGTTTGTAGAAACATTAGAGTCCAAAGCTGAAGGACTTATTCCTTTTAGTGATATTGGTATTTTAAAGTCATTGACATCAAGTAGTGCTCATTTAAAAACTCCAGAAGGTGAAATCATTTATAGATTTGGTGACAAATTAAAAGTGGTTTTAGATGGAGTAGATATCGCCAAAAGACAGATCAATTTCCTCTTATCCACAGATGAAGATTAAAACTCATAACTTACTTGGTCTCAAAGTACTAGAGTAGACAAGCAGGATTCATATTACATCAAAAGGTAGTATCTTTGCACTCCATTTTTAGAAAACGTGTTGAAAAAATGATTTTTCTTCACAGAAATCATTTTTACTCCTATCACATCGGGATTAATATTTGAATGAAACTATGAGTAAGAAGAGAGTGCTTTTCATCAGCCAGGAGATGAAACCGTATACGACTTTATCAGAAATTTCTGACATGGTGCATGCACTTGCACCATATACTTATAACAAAGGCTATGAAGTAAGAGTGCTCATGCCAAAGTTTGGAACCATTAACGAAAGAAGACATCGTCTTCATGAGGTGGTTAGACTTTCTGGAATGAATATAATTGTAGATGACGATGATTTTCCTTTGATTATAAAGGTGGCATCTTTACCTGGATCTCGGATGCAGGTCTACTTCTTAGATAATGAGGAGTTTTTCAAAAGAAAATTGGTGTTCGACGATGCGGATGAAAAACCGTTCGATGATAATGCAGAAAGAATGATTTTCTTCTGTAAAGGAGCTATGGAAACTGTGAAAAAATTCGGTTGGCCTCCTGATATTATTCATTGTCACGGTTGGATGTCGAGTCTAGTGCCGGCATATTTTCAAAGAATATACAAGGACAGCCCAATTTTTGAAAATTCAAAAATGATTTTTAGCCCTTATGATTCTCCTTATGAGCATACATTTGATAAAAGCTTCATAGAAAAGGCTTGTATCAATGATATCGAAGAAGAGGATTTAGCAGCCTATATCGAAAATGGTAAGATTAAGTTAAATGAAGGCGCTCTTCAGCACGTAGACGGAATAATGCCAGGAAAAGCCACGTTAAATGATTCTTTGCAAGATGCTATTGCAGCCTCTCCTGCACCGTTACAAGAATTCATAGAAGGAGAGGAATATCTTGCTGAAGTCCTCAATTTCTATTCATCACTAATAGAGGAATAATTTGAAAACCACCCCTTTTTATGCTTTGCTGATCTTTGTATCAGTGACATTGTTAATGAGTTATGCATGTAATGATTCTACTACGGTAGGTAGCGGCTTGCTAGACGATGAGGATATTGAATTAGGATTCACCAATGAATTGGAGATAAGAGCAAAAACGGTCAAAGAAGGTATAATACCTACATATTTTTCCAGAGGGTTTCTCAATGAATCCTATATGATTGGAGAATTAGATGACCCAATATTTGGGAAGTCCAAGTCTACGATTCATTTTGAACTTGTTCCTTCTGCTTTTCCAGATTTCGGAGGAGGAATTATGGATTCTATGGTGTTTATCTTTAGCTATAACCAAGTTGGTTTTTATGGAGACACCTTACAACCTCATGATATAACTATAACTCAATTATCTGAAAGGATAGATCAGTCAGATACACTTTATTCAGACCAGGACTTTCCTATTTTGGTAGGACCGAGGGGTGGAAGAGTAGGCCTACTAGAAGGATTTACACCAAGAAGGACGGATTCTGTTTCTATTGTTTCATATACTACAGATGAAGTAGAACAACTTCCAGGTCAGCTTAGAATCAGAATGATAGATAACCTGGCGCGACAAATTTTCATTGACACCTTAAATAACATTACATCGGAAGGGATGAATGAATTGGTGAATGGATTGTCAATAAGTAGTGTGCCAAGCAGTGGAAACTCTATGATTGGCTTGAATCTTAATAGGGCCACAAATTTATCAGCACTAGAAGTCTATTACACTGATAGAATAGGGGTGAAAAGAACCTATAGATACTTCTTAGATGAGGTAAGACATCAAATGTTTTCTGTAGACCCTTCTGGAAGTGTAGTTGAAGGATTTTTGGATCAAGAAATATTAGCAGGGGATCCATTATTTATTCAAGGACTTAATGGTGTAATTACAGAACTAGATATTTCAAGTGTTGCTCAGCTTCAGGACAAATTGATTAATCAAGTTGAATTAAGATTGTTTTTGGATGATAATTATCCAGGTGATAATAGGCTACTCTTCCTTACAGCACCTAGTATAGTGGCTACTAAAGCTTCCAATGGAACAGCAGTAGAAGATTTACTTATTGCATTTACAGGATTTGCAGGAGACAGTGGAGTTAGTCAACTCTTTGGTGGCTCATTACAGGATTCACTTAGAGGAAATGAATTGGGGTATAGTATGAATCTAACAGCTTACGCTAAAGAAGTGCAAAAAGGAAGAGAAGATGGAATCATTCATTTAGAGCTACTTAATCGAATCTCTACTCCCAGAAGAACTATACTATTTGGTCCAGGGCATTCATCTTTAGCACCTGAACTCAGAGTAACCTATACTATAGAATAAAATCACATCAGTACCCATGTGTGGAATTGTTGCATATAATGGAAACCGTTCAGCATACCCTATTCTAATAAGCGGCTTGAAGAAATTAGAGTATAGAGGTTATGATAGCACAGGTGTAAGTATTTTAAATGGAAATCTAAATACTTACAAAAGAAAAGGGAAAGTCAATGACCTAGAAGACTTTATAGGCTCTAAAGATTTAAAAGGAACCTTAGGTATTGGGCATACAAGATGGGCTACTCATGGAGCACCTAATCATATCAATGCACATCCGCACTCGTCTGAGGATGGAAAATTAGTTTTGGTACATAACGGGATCATAGAAAATTATGACTTACTTAAATCTTCTCTTGAAGATTTGGGGCATACTTTCAAAAGTGATACCGATACAGAAGTACTTGTTCATCTTATTGAGGAATACAAGAACTCTCAAGACCTTAATACACGAGATGCTCTGATTAAAGCCTTGAATAAAGTGATAGGAGCATATGCAATAGTCTTGATAGATAAGGATAGTCCTAATATTTTATATGGAGCAAGAAAATCTAGTCCACTCGTCTTGGGAATAGGTGAGAATGAACATTTCATAGGTTCAGATGCTACACCTATAGTAGAATACACAGATCAAGTGGTTTATTTGGAAGATGAGCAAGTGGTTGAAATTGTGAAAGATAAGGGCTACACAATTTTGGATTTGGAGAAAAATGAAGTTGACATCGAAGTACATAAGATTGATCTGAAGATTGAAGAACTTGAAAAAGGAGGCTACGATCACTTCATGTTAAAGGAAATATTCCAACAACCTCAGACTATCTTGGAGAGTATGAGGGGAAGAATAAATGCAAAAGAGGAATGGGTTCAAGTGGGTGGACTCACTGAAAATTTGGATAGATTTCAGAATGCCGACAGAATCATTTTTGTTGCTTGTGGAACCTCTTGGCACGCTGCATTAGTAGGAGAATATTTATTTGAAGAATTAGCTAGGATTCCTGTTGAGGTTGAATATGCATCCGAATTCAGATATAGAAACCCTATTCTCACAGAAAATGATGTTGTAATTGTACTTTCTCAATCGGGAGAAACTGCTGACTCATTAGCTGCTTTAGAATTAGCTAAATCAAAGGGAGCCATGACTTATGGCTTAGTAAATGTAGTAGGATCTTCAATAGCAAGAATGACTGATAGTGGAAGCTATATGCATTCTGGTCCTGAAATAGGAGTTGCTTCTACTAAAGCATTTACTTCAATGCTTACCGTTTTATCTTTAATGGCTATTCAACTGGGTAGGGAAAAGAACCTCATTCTTGATGATTCATATTTAGAATATATATATGAATTAGAATCTATTCCAAACAAGGTTTCAGCTATTTTGGAAGTGAATGATAAAATCAAATACATAGCAGCTGAAGTTAAAGGTGCTCAGAACGCTCTTTATCTTGGAAGAGGATTTAATTTCCCGATAGCATTGGAGGGAGCATTGAAGCTAAAAGAAATTTCATACATCCATGCTGAAGGATATCCCGCAGCAGAAATGAAACATGGGCCTATAGCTTTAATAGATCTATATATGCCTGTGATAATAATTGCTACCAATAAAAGTGCTTACGACAAAATAATTAGTAATATTGAGGAGGTAAAAGCTAGGAAAGGAACTGTAATAGCTATAGTTGATGAAGATGATGTTAGAATTAAACAACTTGCCGACTATACAATAACAATTCCAAGAACTCAAGAGATTTTCTCACCACTTTTATCCATCATTCCTTTACAGCTGCTTTCATATCATATAGCGGTGATGAGAGGGTGCCATGTAGATCAACCTAGAAACTTGGCAAAATCAGTAACAGTAGAATAAAATACTATGATAAATAATATAGAGTATAACTCTCAAAAAGAACTACTTACTATTTCAGAATATGGTAGAAATGTTCAAAACTTAGTAACACATGCCAAGGCTATTGAAGACGATGAAGAAAGACAGCATTTTGCAGAGGCCATTATAAATTTGATGCACCAAATGAATCCTATGCATAGGAATAACCAAGAGTATAGGGAAAAACTTTGGAGGCATTTTTTTAGAATAGCAGATTTTGACATTAAAGTAGTTCCACCAGATGGAGAAATTCCTAATCCCGAATCATCCAAACTCAGCCCTGACGTAGTACCTTATCCTAATAGAGATTATAATTATAGACATTATGGAAACAATGTAAAGTCTATGATTACAAAAGCGATTGCGATGGAGGATGAAGAGAAGCGTATAGAATTTGCAGAGACTATCGGTGCATATATGAAATTGGCTTATCGCACTTGGAGCAGAGAGCATTATGTAAGTGACGAAATCATTAGAGAAGATATTAAGAAACTATCAAAAGGTGTACTAGTTCTTGATGAAGAAAAACCTTTAGACAGCCTTACATCAAAAATCAGAAAACGACCTGCACGCCCGACTCATCACAGCAATAATTCAAGAAATAGAAGACATAATAAGTCAAATAATAGAAGGCGGAGATAAGGCTTTCTTTAAAATGACGTTTTGATTAGACCACCTGACTTGATAATATTATTATTGAATTTGTATTGAGAATTATCTCATGCAGTATCAAAAGAATATTTTCACTTTACTGAAAAGTGAGTAATAACACAACGTATTCAAAATATGATTGGCACTTCCTTTAAAGTACAGGGCTCTGCACGTCTTTCGGGATCCATACAACCTCAAGGTGCAAAAAATGAAGCTCTACAAATACTGTCAGCAGTACTGCTGACATCAGAAGAAATAACTATACACAATATTCCAGACATTCTGGATGTGCAAAGATTAATCAGCTTACTTGAAGGGTTAGGTGTAAAAACTAACAGGTTGTCAAAGTCTAGCTATACTTTTCAAGCCAACAATATTGATTTAGATTATTTCTCTTCAAAAGAATATTTAGAAACGGCAAAAAAAATAAGAGGCTCAGTGATGCTAATGGGACCTCTTATGGCACGTTTTGGAAAAGCATTTCTTCCTAAACCAGGAGGAGATAAAATAGGAAGAAGAAGGTTAGATACCCATTTCAACGGTTTCCTAAAACTAGGAGCGGAATTCAAATATGAAGAGAAAGACGACACTTTCTTTCTTGATGGGAAGAACTTAAAAGGTGACTTTATCCTGATGGAAGAAATTTCGGTCACAGGGACAGCTAACTTAGTCATGGCTGCGTCTCTTGTAAAAGGCGAAACCACTATTTATAATGCTGCTTGTGAGCCTTATCTCCAACAGCTTTGTAAGATGCTCAATAGAATGGGAGCCAAAATTGAAGGAATAGGGTCTAATATGTTGAAAATCCAAGGAGTTGGTTCTTTGAAAGAGACGACTCACACTATTCTTCCGGACTTTATTGAGATCGGAAGTTTTATAGGGCTAGCTGCTATGACTCAGTCTGAATTGACAATCACAGGAGTAGAAAGAAAGCATTTAGGTATTATTCCTTCTGTTTTCGAGAAAATGGGTGTATCGATTACTTTTAACGAAGGTAATATTATTGTTCCGGCCATAGATCTTTATGAGATCCAGAGTTTTATTGATGGTTCTATTATGACTATTTATGATGCACCTTGGCCAGGATTTACACCAGACCTGTTGAGTATCATTTTGGTTATGGCGACTCAAGCTAAGGGAAGTGTCTTGATTCATCAGAAGATGTTTGAAAGCAGATTGTTTTTTGTGGACAAGTTAATCGATATGGGTGCTCAGATAATTCTATGTGACCCCCATAGAGCTACAGTTATAGGCTTAGCAAGGACACAAAAACTTAAAGCAATAGAGATGACATCTCCAGATATAAGGGCGGGAGTCTCACTCTTGATAGCAGCACTATCAGCTGAAGGTACAAGCATCATTCATAATGTGAATCAGATAGATCGAGGATATCAGGATATTGATACAAGACTCAGTAATCTTGGAGCCCAAATAGAACGTTTCAATGCTTAACTATTTATCTCTGTTTAGGATAAATTGAATTAAGTCGCGCATACTGGATTTATATGGAGAGTCTTCAAAAGTATTCAATATGTTTAGGGCTTTAGATTTATAGTCTTCCATTTTTACTGCGGCATAATCTAATCCGCCGTATTTGTGGACAAAATTTACCACAATTTTTATTGTTTCTTTTTTCTGACTTCGGTTTCTAATGGCATTAATAATTTGTCTTTTTTCTGACTTTTCACATTTTGTAAAAGCGTGAATAAGAGGAAGTGTCATTTTCTTTTCTTTAATGTCAATTCCTTTAGGCTTACCAATATCACTAGTCCCGTAATCAAAAAGGTCATCTTTGATTTGATATGCAATGCCGGCATATTCTCCCATAAGTTTCAGGTCGTTAATTACCCTTTCATCTTTTGAGACACTTGCAGCACCAACGGCACATGCTGCTGAGATTAGGGAAGCAGTCTTTTGTCGAATGATATCAAAATAGATGTTCTCAGTTATATCCAGTTTACGCGCTTTTTCAATTTGCAATAACTCTCCAACACTCATTTTTTCTACGGCATCAGAAACCAGTTCTAATAGCATGTACTCTTTTTGTTTTATTGCTAATAAGAACCCTCTCATGAACATATAATCTCCTACTAAAACAGCTATTTTGTTTTTCCATAAGGCATTTATTGAGAAAAAACCACGACGCATATTTGAATCATCTACCACGTCGTCATGTACCAAAGTCGCGGTATGAAGAATTTCTATTAGTGATGCTGCTGTATGAGTCCTTATAGAAATTGTGCCGGTAATTCCTGCACTCAAAAAAACAAATATGGGTCGGATTTGCTTTCCTTTACGCTGAACGATGTAATAGGTGATTCTATCCAATAAAGGGACAGAACTTTTCATAGAATTGCTAAAATGCTCATGAAAAGTTTTGAGATCTTTTTTAATAGGTAACTTTATAGAGCTGAGATCAGCGGACATCTATACATTTTTTTGACTTCCTCAAAATAGGAACAAACCTTAAATAGAAAGGGAATTAGCAAAAGAGATTTTAACATTTAGTCCTATTTAGACAATTGATAGATCAAAAAGAGATTTCTACTACTGCAGCTCTTGTTTTCCCTCCTAAAGGAGGATTTAGCTTTTGTATTTTGATATGTACTTTTGTAATTTCTTCATGACTATTTTTCACATCTTTGGCTATATCATGGGCTAGAGTCTCAAGTAATAAGTATCGCTTTCCCATATATATCTTGACTATGGAGTGGATTTCTTCATAATTATAAGTATTTGAGATTTTTTCTTCTGGACTGTTTTGCATAGGGATGTCTACCATTACATCTATAATAAACTCATTGCCAATCCTTCTTTCGAAATCATAATAACCATGAAATGCATAAAACTTCATGCCCTGTAAGCCTATTCTTGCCATTGGATTTACATTTTTCCTTGCACAAAATGCAATATAGTACGTGGATGATGAAATTATCTCAACTCAGATTTTGATAGATTTTTAAATAAGATTCGGACATCTTTTTATGGTCAAAATGTGAAACATCAATTTTAGCTTGAGTCACCAATTTTTCTTTGAGATGAATTTCATCTGATATTCGAAATAATTTGTTTTTAAGCCCATTATAATCTCTTGGTTCAACTACTAAACCATTAACTTCATTTCGCACAATTTCTTTTAATCCCCCAGCATTTGTGCATATAACCGCGATTTTATTATGAAATGCCTCTAATGCGACAGTGCCTAATCCTTCCTTAAAAGAGGAAATAACCAGAGTATCAATAGTTGTCCAGATATTGTTAATCTTATCAGTAAACCCTAGAACAGTAACCGATTTTTGAATCATATTTTCTTCAATATATCTGTTCATTTTGGAAATGCACTCTCCTTTATTTCCAATCATTATAAAATGATAGTTTTTTCTTTCATTTAGCACGGAAGTGGCCATTTGGAGAAATGTCATTGGATCTTTATGATCTACAAATGCACCGACAAATCCTATGATTATTTTTTCTTTCGAAATGTTAAGCTCATTTCTGAGATTTCTACCTTGGATTTTGGACTCAAGATCTATTCCGCTATGGATAGTAGTTAGCTTTTCATAATGGATCCCTCTTTTTTTCAATATGTTTTCTATGGCATTTGATACACAGACCACCTTTTTGATTGAGTGGTGATTGTATTTATATAATGCTATAAAGCTAGGCTTGAAGTCAACTCTCCTCGTAACAACTATTGGTAGTTTACAACCCAAAAGAGCCGCTCCTAATGCAAAATTGTGAGCATGACTGTCATGTGCATGAATTATATCAATGGCTTCAATAGAGCAAGTTTTTCGAACTTTTTGAGAGATGGAAATACTTATTCCTGAGCTTTTTTTATATGTATGAAGAGAAACCATTTTTATATCATTGTTTTTGGATAATGGACTCTCATGAGGGCACAGTAGATGATTTCGACATTCTGAGGAAAGACCATTGAGTAAAAGCTGAATTTGATTTTCACCACCGCGCCATGTTCTGGCTGAAGAAATGTGTAATACCCTCAATGTTTTTAGTCTAGTATGGTCCTTCAAATTTTCTATTTTCGCCAAACTTAGTGTAACTTAAATAAATGCATAAAATATTAGTCACCGGAGGAGCCGGATATATTGGAAGCCATACAATTGTGGACCTCCTGGAGAAAGGGTTTGAAGTGGTTAGTATTGATAATCATATTAATTCTTTCCCTGCTTCAATAGATGCTGTACAAGATTTTACAGGCAAAAAGGTGCATCATTATGAAGTCGATTTGTGTGATATGAATGCTACTGAAAAGGTTTTTCAAAGTCATTCTGATATTGTGGGAATTATTCATTTTGCTGCATTAAAGGCTGTTGGAGAATCAGTTGAACAGCCTATGCTATATTTTAATAATAATATTAAGTCACAACTAAATGTTCTCCATTGCGCTTACAAGTATAACGTGAAGGCCTTTATCTTTTCGTCTTCTTGCACTGTTTATGGAACTGCTGAGGAACTTCCAGTATCCGAGACTACTCCTATGCAAGAAGCGGAATCTCCTTATGGCCGTACTAAGCAAATAGGAGAAAAAATTTTGAAAGATAGCCATCAAAGTGGAAATCTTAATATTGTTTCTTTAAGGTATTTTAATCCAGCAGGTGCACATATAAGTGGTAAGTTAGGAGAGTCACCTAAAGTAGTTGCAATGAACTTGGTGCCTGTGATAACGGAAACCGCCCGAGGCAAAAGGCAAAAATGCTTCGTGTATGGAGATGACTATAATACAAGGGATGGGAGTTGTATCAGAGACTATGTGCATGTGATGGACCTTGCTGATGCACATGAAAAAGCATTGTCTCATGTTCTCGAGGGAAAAAATGAAAGCAAATATGAGATCTTTAACTTGGGGATTGGAAAAGGAGTCAGCGTTTTAGAAGCCATCAAAGCCTTTGAAAGAACATCGGGAATTAAGCTGAATTATGAAATTGGTCCAAGAAGATTAGGAGATATTGTCGCTATCTATGCGGACTCTTCAAAAGCTCATAAGTTATTGAACTGGAGACCTCAATACAATATAGAGGATATTATGTCAACAGCATGGAAGTGGGAAATAGAGCGGACCTATTAAAAAAGAAATATCCAGCAAAGCTTTTGCTTTTTGGCGAACATTTAGTTTTGAATGGTGCGTCAAGTTTGGCAATTCCATTTCATAGATATTCCGCTTATTGGACAAAAGGTAAAAGTTCAGAAAGTTTAGATGATTTCTATATCTACTTGTCCTCTTTATCATTTGTAAATCAAGGAAAACTTAAGATTCTAAAGAGCAGTGGATATTATTTGGAGTCAAATATTCCAAGGGGATATGGGTTGGGAAGTTCCGGAGCCCTTTGTGCCGCTGTATACGAATTCACAGTTGATCAAAACTCAAAAAAACTACCTTCTGTAGTTATTAGAGAATTATCTATAATAGAAAATTATTTTCATGGCAAAAGTTCTGGCCTTGATGCTTATGTGATTCTAATGAATAGACCAATCATTTTAAAGGGTGGTATTCCAAAACATATTGATATAGATATAAGAGCCATGCCTCTCAACTTATACCTTATTGACTCAGGCCAATCAAGAAATTCAAAAGACCTAATAAGTAAGTTTGTCAAGGAGGAATCCCATGAAGAGGAGAAAAAGGAATTAGTAAGAGTAAGCGATAAACTGATAAAGGACATTTCAAATGGAAATTATCATGACCTTCTTTCTCTAGTTAAATTGATTAGCCAATATCAGTATGATCTGTTGAATTATACGATAGTTGGATCAATAAAACCGTTGTGGGAAGAGGGGCTAGAATCCAATACATTTAGCATAAAATTATGTGGTGCAGGTGGAGGTGGATTTTATTTAGGATTTGGCAACCAAGACTGTTTTAATCAATTGGATATGGAAAAAATATTAGTCAATTAATTATGAATTGGCCCACATTTTGGAGTATTATAAATCCTTCTCCCTCCATCTTGGTAACACATTAGCCATTTAACATATTTTAATAATTTATATATTAACTTGTGACTCTATTACCAGAGCTTATTGACATACGCGATGATCGAAATTGTTTGTGCCTTTATCAATGCATTCTTATTGACATTTTTGGTTATACCTGCTATTATTAAAGCTAGTAGAACTCGAGGGTTATTAGAAGAGGCTGTTGATCATCGTATTCATACAGTGCCAATTCCCACTTTCGGAGGGTTGGGTATCTTCATAGGAGCATTTTTCTCAATTCTTTTATGGACACCTTATCATTATTCTGAAAACTATCAATACATCCTTAGTGCTCTTCTAATAATCTTACTGATTGGTGCGAAAGACGACTTAGTGCCAATGGCCCCCTACAAAAAACTCTTGGGAGAAATCTTTGCGTGCTTATTATTAATTGTGATGGCTGACATTAGATTGACCAGCATGTATGGTGTATTTGGCATTGCAGATTTAAGCTATATAAATAGTGTCCTATTGACTCTGTTTACAATGGTCGTTATCATTAATGCATTTAACCTTATTGATGGAATTAATGGGCTATCAGGAAGTGTGAGTACACTTGTCGCAGGATTTTTTGGAGTATGGTTTATGCTTGTAGGAAGAATAGAATTGGCAATAATTTCATTGAGTCTCGCTGGATCCATGATCGCTTTTTTAAAGTACAATGTTACTCCTGCAAAAATATATATGGGCGACACAGGTTCGTTGATGACCGGAGCTATTATGTCAATATTAGCCGTTTCATTTATCGAGCAGCACAATGTCATTGCTCATTCTGTATATGCATTTGCATCTGCACCAGCTGTGGCATTTAGTTTATTGGTATTACCACTGTTTGACACATTAAGAGTTTTTGCTATCAGAGTGTTAAAAGGGAGTTCTCCATTCACACCTGACAGAAACCATGTACATCATTTATTACTTGATGCTGGTATGAATCATTCTCAAGCTGTGACTGTTCTTCTGGCATTTAATGTAAGTGCCTTTCTCTTGGTTGTAAATATTCAACATTTCAACACCTTACTGATAATAGGTGTCTTAGTATGCATCTCTTTTATACTTACCCTATTATTGAAACGAGCCACTATTGCCAAAAAGTCATTTTCTCCTAAGGTAATCCAATGAATTTTTTACTTGTCTTTATTGGAGGAGGTTTCGGGAGTTGTATTAGATATGCATTTTCATTGTGGATCAAACCTCAATCAAATTCATTTCCATGGGCCACACTTACTGCAAACCTTATTAGTTGCTTTATTATAGGTGTTTTGATAGGCTTATTCACTAAAAATAGTCTTACAGAACACCAAAAGTTACTTCTAATAACTGGATTTTGTGGTGGATTTAGCACCTTTTCGGCATTTGGTGCAGAGGTTTTTCATTTGGTAAAAACAGGAATGGTCTTAATGGCTTTATCCTACATTTTGATCAGTATTGTTGTGGGGAGTCTTTTAGTCCTTGGAGGTTCAATGTTGGTCAATACATGATTTTTAATTTGTTTTAAATATTAAACTATATAGATATCGCTTTGTTATCTTACCAATGTATAAATGAAGTATCATGTCAACAGAAAACAAGCAATTTCAAAGAAGAAGTTTTATCCAATTTTTGGGAAAAGGTGTAGTAGCTACATCACTTCTGCCTCCCTTTATAAGTGCTTGTAACAAAGAAGCCAGTAGAAGAGCTTTTAATTTAGAATCTGCAATAAAAGGGATATTACCTTCTGACAGTGATAAATTACTTTTATCTGAGGGCCTAGACTATAAGGTGCTATTGAGATTTGGAGATAAGATAAGCAAAAGGGACACATTTGGGTTTAATTGTGATTATACTGCATTTATACCGGGCAAAACTTCAGAAGATGGAGTGCTTTGGGTCAATCATGAATACGTAGACCCTATGTTTGTCTCCAATGGAATGTCCAAGTCAAAAGAGAGAGCCGATAAAGAGATGTATAATATTGGTGGAAGTATATTAAAACTGAAAAAGTCAGGTGCCCAATGGAAACATGATCCATCATCTTCTCTTAATAAGAGGATTACTGCTCATACCATGATTCCTTTTAATTGGCCCGAAAAGATAAAGGGCAAATCAAAAGCAATGGGAACCCTTCAGAATTGTGCAGGAGGAGTGACACCTTGGGGAACAGTTCTGACTTGTGAGGAAAATTATCATAGCTGTTATGGCGAAAGAGATTTTGAAACCGGTGAAATAATAAAGCCAAGTTCCATGTATGATTGGGGAGAGTATTATGATAATCCTCCTGAACATTATGGCTGGGTTGTGGAAGTGGACCCTCAGACCGGGGAGTGTCAAAAACATGTTGCTCTTGGAAGATGTGCACATGAATGTGCCACTTGTGTAGAATTATCCGACAAAAGAGTAGTTGTATATAGTGGTGATGATAAAATTGATCAATGCGTTTACAAGTTTATTTCAGATAAACCTGGGTCGCTTCAATCAGGTAAACTTTATGTTGCCAACATAGAAAAAGGAAAATGGGAGTCCTTAAATATAGACGATCAAGAAATATTAAAAGAAAATTTTAATGATCAAACAGAGGTTCTAATAAGATTGCGAGAGGCGGCAAAACTAGTAGGTGGTACACCATTAGCCAGACCGGAAGATATAGAAATCGATCCAGTGACTGGTCATGTTTTAATAGCCTTGACCAACGATGTGACAAAAAAGAATTATTACGGGGAGATTTTAAAAATAGAAGAGTCAGAAGGTAAGTATGATAGTTTGTCATTTAGAGCCGATACATTTTTATCAGGAGGAGAGGAGAATGGTTTTGCATGTCCAGATAATTTGGCTTTTGATAATGGTGGTAATTTATGGTTTACGAGTGATATCTCAGGTGGAGCAATGAATAAAGGGCCATATGTAAGCTTCAAAAATAATGGTCTATTTGTGCTACTGAGAAGTGGCGAAAATGCTGGAGAAGTAGTGCAAATTGCGAGTGCTCCTGTAGATGCGGAGTTGACAGGTCCATTCTTTACTCCTGATGGTAAAACCTTATTCTTAAGTGTGCAGCATCCTGGAGGTCAGTCTAACTCATTAAATGAATTGACAAGTCATTGGCCAGATGGAGGAGATAGTCTACCATCACCATCTGTAGTCACTATTCAGGGCCCTCTACTTAATGCTATACAAGGAATATAGAGTTATACTTTTATACCTGACTTTGTAAAACGGCACATCAAAATGAACGACCATGACGATCAAAATGACAAGCATTCCTGTAAAAAACCCTATTGAAGCACACCAATATTATACCGAAGTTTTAGGGTTTCAGTCTTTCATGTTTATGCCTGAAGCTCAATTAGCAATTGTAGTTTCTTCAGAAAACCCTAAGGGTACCACTTTGTTTTTGGAGCCAATAGGAAGTACTTTTTATCAAACTTTTCAGGAAGAAGCATATAGGCAAGGACTACCTATCTTAATACTAGGGTCCGAAGATGTTAAAGCTGAATTTCAAAGACTTTCAGAAAAAGGTGTGAAATTTAAGCAAGAACCAAAAACAAATGAGTGGGGAACTTCAGCGGTCTTTGAAGATTCATGTGGCAACTATATTCAAATCCACCAAGACGTTTAATTCACATATATCATAATTTTTTGTGTGAGCCATCTCAGAATGGAGGTGTTTTTGTCATTTTGTAGGCACACCAGGATACTTTTTGTCAGTATCAAAAGACACTTTGAGTGGCTTGTTATTAGTTCCATTATGAGATCCAATACAAAATGGCTGATCACTGCCATATCCACAGGTACAGTGCTAATAATCTATATTAGAATTTACCTCTTCTCTTAAAGGTGATTTTAATGTAGTTTTTTCCTTTCATAACCATTGACAATCTCACTACCGTCTTTATCAGATTTTATAATTGGCCAATACAAATGAGCTACCCAATGATCTTTAGGGTCATTTTCAATTCCAAATTCTACTGGGTATTTTCTTGTAATCAATGCTGTACCAAATATAATATCCCAAAAGAAAAACATATTGCTAAAATTTCCTGTGGGATTACTGATACCATCTTTTGAGGTCTTCCCATGATGTGCAAAATGAGTTGCAGGTGTAGAAATCGTGCGTTCTATAATCCAGGCTAAAGGATTAAGAAAATTATATTTGTAAAGCCACTGATCCCATCTGACTTCACTGTGAGCACCTACTACTACTATATACTTTGCGACCAAAGCAATGATTATTGCAACGCCCATCCCGAGATAAGTCATGATTCCTAAAAACCAAATATTAGGAATAAGCATCACATAGAATATATTTTCCCTGAAAGTGACTAAAACTCCCATTTCGTGTCCCAAGTGATGTGGGCGATGAAGATTCCATAACCATTTCCTCTCATGAGCCTTTCTGTGATACAAGTATTGAAAAAGGTCATAAATAAGAAGTACAAAAGGAAGACTAATCCACATTGGAGTTTCTGTAAATACGCCTTCATATTCAGTTAGAAAAACCCCAAGAATAAAAGCCGAAACGACAACTATGAGCGGTTTAGAAACAGTAGATGAGTGGACAAAACTTAATAACTCTATCCACCAGTCATCTTTTGTGCGCTTGGAGTGATGATATAAGCCTCCAAAAGCTTCCAAAATGCCTAGAAAAAGCATAAACCCTGCAATGGTCAAAGAATCGTAGGCATATTTTTTATTTTCTTTAATATTGAATTTTTTCCGATAATGAAGAATAAAAGACGAATCACATTTAATAACGTACCTTTTCAATATTGTCACCTAAAATCAAAATAGCACTTAGACGGATAGCCATTTTCATCATCCTTTGGCTCACTTTAGGGTTGGTATATGTCATTATAGAAAGAGGTATACTTGGAGACTCTGAAACTTATCCTGCTACTGGCAATCCATATGATTTCAAAGGAGCACTTATATCTATTGTTCCAGGAGCAATATTAATGGGTAGCTTGTTTGGAGTTCTTGAAGTATTGGTAATAAATACACTTTTTAGACATAAACCATTTTTAGTAAAGCTTATTATCAAATCCCTTATCTATCTAGGAATACTTATTCTCTTTTTAATCACAATGACAATTTTTAGCAATGCATATCAATTAAACCTTTCAATACTTGACACAGAGGTTATGGAAAAATTGGGTGTTTTCGTGAATAATCTGGCATTCTGGAGTGTAATCATTTTTGCAGGCATTGGAACAATGGGAGCTGTATTTATATCTGAAATTACTAATTATTTGGGGCCTAATGTCCTTGTTAATTTTTTATCAGGTAAATACCACAAACCAAGAGTAGAATCTCGAATTTTTATGTTTCTTGATATGAAGTCGTCTACAAGCATAGCCGAACGATTAGGACATGAAGAATACTTTAGTTTTCTCAATGATTATTTTGCTGACTTGACAGAGCCAATTGTAGCTTATGATGGAGAGATATATCAATTTGTTGGGGATGAAATTGTTGCAACATGGAAAACAGATAGTGTAAATAATTGTGACATTGCAATTGCAGCATTCTTTGATGCAAAATCACTTTTTAGGACTAGAGAGAATTTTTATCAAAAGAAATACGGAATAATACCTGACTTTAAAGCAGGTATACATGGTGGTAAGGTCAGTACTGGACAAATAGGCACTGTCAAAAAAGAAATAGTTTTTTCTGGAGATGTGCTTAACACAGCAGCAAGAATTCAGGCATTGTGCAATACATATGATGCAGACCTATTAGTATCTCATTGGATAATGGAGCAAAGTGATAAATCGAATCAAATTGTTACAAAAGCAATAGGGAAACTAGAATTGAAAGGAAAATCAGAAGAAATAATGATTTACCAATTGAGTAAATAGCTTGAATGAGATATCACAGACAGGTCATATTACCAGATTTTGGTGTAGAGGGGCAGAGAAACCTTTCTGATGCAAAGGTATTAATCATTGGTGCAGGAGGACTAGGAGTGCCAGTGATGCAGTATCTCACGGCAGCTGGTATTGGTCATATTTGTATTATCGATAATGATGTGGTATCTAAGACAAATTTGCATAGGCAAGTTATTTATACAGAAGCCGAAATAGGTCAAAGTAAGGCGTCTTTAGCGCATAAAAAGATGCAAGCTTTAAATGCTGATATAAAGATTGAAGGAATTCAAACCGACCTGAAAACTGAGAATGCGCTAGAGATTATAAAATCATATGACCTAATCATAGATTGTACTGATAACTTTCCTACTCGATATTTAGCTAATGATGCCTGTTATTTGGAAGGCAAGCCTTTGGTCTATGGAGCGATTTACAGGTGGGAAGGCCAAGTAAGCGTTTTTAATTATAAAGGAAGTGCTAACTATAGAGACCTTTTTCCTAATCCTCCACTTCCTGGAGAAGTGCCCAATTGTGAAGAAGGGGGCGTTATTGGCGTTTTGCCAGGTATCATAGGAAGTATGATGGCTAATGAATGCATCAAAATACTTTCTGGTCTTGGAGAAGTATTGAGTAACAAGCTTCTAGTGTATGATGCCAAAAGTTGTCAAAGTCAAATTATCAAATTCAAGAAGAGAAAAGACAATCCACTTAGTGGAGAATCTCCTACAATCACTGAGCTAATCAATTATGAAGTCTTCTGTGGTTTAAATGAAGGGTCTTATGAGTTAGGAGACATAATCAATACTGCTGAATTGAAAAAATGGATTGAAGAAGATAAAGTTTTTCAACTGATAGACGTAAGAGAAAAAGAAGAATATGCTTCTATAAATATCGAAGGTCAAAATATTCCTGTGTCCAAAATCAAAACAGAAACGCATCAAATTGAAGATGACATTCCAGTTGTATTAGTGTGTCAAACAGGTAAACGAAGTATGAGTGTTCTAACTTTTCTAAAAAAAGAACATGACTTTGATAATTTGCTGAGCCTTGAGGGAGGACTTAAATCGTATCTGAAATAAAAAAGTCTCTCGCAAGGAGAGACTTTCGAAAGTGCATAGAATTGGAGATTGAGGTATTTGTGGGAATACTCTAACTTATCTCAAAGCTATATTGTCGAATTTTGTTTGTGAATAACCGATCAAAAGAACTTCTTTTAGTTTTGATGGTTACATGGTTTTTCTGTTTTCTATATAGTTCCGTCAGACAATCATTTTGAATCTTAAGATGAACACCTTCTAATGGACCACTTATTTCTAAAAGGAATGCGAAACTATGCCCATGAGTTCCTGGAATTTGTGTGATTGTATTATAATCAAACTCTTTTCCGTCCAAGGTGATTTCTAAGTTTATTTCTAAGTAGTCCAAAACGCAATCTGTATAATCAGAATCAGAGATCTGTGATTTTTGCTCATCTAAATATGGAAAGGTTTTGACCAGAGCATTCCTAAGTGACCATGCAAATTCAGTTCGCATTTGCCACCCATCCTCTTGTTGAAAAAGATAATAGGTAGCCATAGCCGGGTTGTGGGCTTTTGTATTTTGAGAAAAGATAATTGTAATGAAGATGATGATTAGCTTTTTCATTTTAATAAGTATTGTGAGTTGAAAAATTATGAAATGACCGAGGAAGATTGGTCTATTCTCAGGTGTCCTTCCTCGGTCAGATTCATTGTTGATTATTATTTTATCCTCCTATTCTAAAGTCATTGGAAGGACTTCCTACAAAGCATCTTGGGATATAAGGAAAGTCATCAGTAATTACATAATAGTATGTTCCTTCAGGATAGTTCGGAGTCACACCTACTCTTCCATTGCATTGATCCAGATCTCCTAGCCCTTCTATATATTCAAAGTCATTAGAATAGACACCATCATACGTTCCACAAGGCGCCGTGTCGCCATCTCCAGGTCTAGACCCAGATTTTAATCTATAACTAGACTCTAAGGTTTTTACACCACCACTACTTGTAGTGGCATTGTTGTATCCGTATTTAAAATAAATAGGAAAACCATCTGCTGCATATCCTATAAGTGTCATATCATTATTGCTGATATTCATGCTTTCAATAAGAAGGGTGGGATTGCCATGATAATGATATTGTCCATTAGGTTGGACATGAGCATTATTACAATCTAAGCCGATCCTTACATGCATTGCCTCTAGGTTCCATGTCCAATTAGCTGATGCCATTGAACCAGTGTGTGGCCAAGGTTTAGCAGCTTCCGGATCTACTTCTACACCATTCAGTAAGATACCGAAGGAATATGCAGGGCCGGAATTCGATAAGAGGGCTGTCGTGTTTGTTCCTACTTGTGGGTTTGTATTTATGCTATATGTGTTGTTTTGAGGCGAAACGGTATTTGGACCAGCAACTCCGATGTTGTGATCAGGAATGTTATTTGCTGTAATGGTTCTTGTGTTTCCTGATACTGTTATTGAGACACTATTGCTATAACTCAGGGAAGTATTACACGCTGTCCTGTCTGTATTAATTTCGTTATCATTAGTACAATCTGAAGATGAATTGGTGTTATTGTCAGTATTGGTCTCAGTAGTTTCACCAGTGTTTGTGTTGCCTGTGCTCGTTCCATTCGACCCATTTGGCCTTGTCCCCTGAGTATTGTTGTTAGTACCATTAGTATTTTGAAGAGGTGGTGCTTCAAATCCTATTTCATCAGTAAAAGAATCGTCGCTACTGCATGAAGTTGTAAATACAATGAAGGCGGCTAGAATGAATATCCATAATGAAACTGTCTTTGTCATAACTTTTAGTATTTAGTCGTTTAAAAAAATTATTTATGTACAGTTTTGTCATATATGAATGTGATTTCTTATTGTTTGATAGGATAAGCAAAGAGTCTAAGAAATGTACTCAAAAAAAGAAATGGGATTTCCGATAAATATCGAGGAGATATTTTTACAGCATTGATTTTCAACCTGTTAGATTAAAATACGGGTACAAGAATTGTTAAAGTATTTATAGGATTTTACTCAGCTTTATAAAAGATAGCATATTTAAATTACAAGTGGAGAGTAAAGATTAATGCTTATACGATCAATTTGGAATACTCTTTACTTTTGAGAATTGTTGTACCTCCAGATAAATATTTGTCCACAGATATTGCGGCTTCTCTACCTTCGGATATTGCCCAAACAACTAGAGATTGTCCTCTGTTCATATCTCCTGCAGCAAAAACTTTATCAATAGAAGTGGCGTAGTCATTAGTTTTAACATTACCTCTATTATCAAGCTCTACACCTAGTTGGTCAAGTAAACCTTCTTTTTGAGGATGTACGAACCCTACAGCTAATAGTGCTAATTCACAAGGTATTAGCCTTTCAGATGTCTCTATTTCTTTAAGTTTTGACCTACCTGTTTCTTTTTCTAAGACCCACTCTATATCCACTAGTTTCAAATGAGTCAACTCTCCTTTTTCGTTTCCTACAAATTCTTTTGTAAGAATGGACCATTCTCTTTCACATCCTTCTTCGTGGGAGGTAGATGTACGAAGTTTCATAGGCCAATTTGGCCATGGTGTAGATTCTGCCCGGTTGTTAGGTGGTTTGCTGAGCAACTCAATTTGTGTAATTGATTTGGCTTTTTCTCTGTTTGATGTACCTACACAATCGGATCCTGTATCACCGCCACCTATGACCAGGACATTTTTCTTTTTGGCTGTGATTGGACCTTTTGAAAGATCTATTTTAGAGAAAGTGTTCCATTCTTCCAGATTTTGACCTTCTACTTGCCTGTTTTTTTGTTCTAAAAATTCCATAGCAAAATGAACTCCCTTAAGTTCTCTACCTGGTATTGGTAAATCTCTAGGTATGGTACTTCCTCCAGAAAGGACTATTGCATCAAATTGAGCTTTAAGAGTACCCGCACTGATATCTACGCCCACATTTACACCAGTACGAAATTGAATGCCTGACTGCTCCATTATGCCTACTCGCCTTTCAACTACCCATTTTTCTAATTTAAAATCTGGAATTCCATAACGCAACAACCCTCCGATTCTGTCATTTCTTTCAAAAACGGTAACATCATGACCGGCTTTGTTCAATTGATCCGCAGCGGCTAATCCTGCCGGTCCAGACCCAACAATAGCGACTTTCTTTCCTGTACTTTTTTCTACATGATCCGGTTTTACTAGTCCTAGATTATAAGCTTTTTCTGCAATAGACTTTTCAATATGCTCAATAGCAACAGGATCATTATTGATGCCTAAAACACATGCAGATTCGCATGGTGCAGGACATATTCTTCCTGTGAATTCCGGAAAATTATTAGTCTCACTTAGTATTTGGAATGCTTTCTCCCAATCTTCATTATAGACGGCATCATTAAAATCGGGAATGATATTTCCCAATGGACAACCACTATGACAAAAAGGAATTCCACAATCCATGCATCTTGCAGCTTGTTTATTCGTCTTTTCCTCAGGATATTCTATGTAAATTTCTTTATAATCATTTACCCTTTCATTAACTACTCTTTTAGAAGGAAGTTCTCTGTCGTGCTTTATGAATCCTTTTAAATCTCCCATATTTCCTTTTTTAATGTTGTTGCCAATTAGGTTAAGCAATCACATTTTCTTGTTTCCCTATTTTCATTCTCATTTCTAATACGGCCTTATATTCTTTCGGCATAATCTTAAGGAATTGATTTTTCTTCTCTTCCCAATTTTGAAGTATTTCTAAAGCTTTTTGACTTCCAGTATATTTGAAATGATTTCTTATATACTCACGCAAAGTCTCGAGGTCTTCATGATTCAGATTTTCAAGATGTATCATTTCAGTGTTACAATATTGGTCTTGATCATCATTTGGATTGTGAATGTAAGCTATACCACCGCTCATACCCGCACCGAAATTTCTTCCTATTTGGCCTAGAATAATTGCTAATCCACCAGTCATGTATTCACACCCATGTGCTCCTATTCCTTCCACTACTGCAGTAGCTCCACTGTTCCTAACACAGAATCGTTCTCCAGCCATACCTTTGATGTATGCTTCACCTGAGGTAGCACCATAAAGGGCTACATTTCCAATGATAATATTTTCTGATGGCTCAAATTTTGCCTCTCTATCTGTAACTACGATCAGTTTAGCACCACTTAGACCTTTTCCAAAATAATCGTTAGTGTCACCTTCAACAGTGAAAGTGATTCCTTTAGCTGCAAATGCCCCAAAACTTTGACCTGCATACCCTCTAAATCGAAAGCTAATGGAATCATCTTCTAGACCATTGCTCCCGTACTTTTTGGCAATCTCATTAGAGAGCATAGCGCCTACCGCTCTATCTGTATTTTTAATATCAAATGTGCTTTGAATGGCAATTTTATCTTCTATTGCAAGATCTGCGTAAGCAATGAGTCGTGTATCCAAAACATCATCAATTTCATGATCTTGTTCCACGGATTTATATTCACCGACTTTTCCCGCAAATTCTGATCTATACAATAGTGGTGACAAGTCTAAATTCTTGAGTTTCCAATGATTTACATCTTCTTTGATTTTTAACTTTTGCGTCTTCCCTACCATTTCATTGATGGTTCTAAATCCCAACTCAGCCATGATCTCTCTCATGTCTTCAGCTAAAAATTTGAAAAAGTTAACGACATGATCCACCTCACCTGTAAATTTCTTTCTCAAATCTTCATCTTGAGTAGCAATTCCTACAGGGCAAGTATTAAGGTGGCACTTCCTCATGAGGATACACCCTTCTACTACAAGTGCTGCAGTGGCAATGCCCCATTCTTCAGCTCCAAGCAAGGTGGCAATAGCCATATCCCTTCCTGTTCTAATCTGACCATCTGTCTGAATAGTTACTCTATCTCTAATTTTATTTTGAACAAGTGTCTGATGTGTCTCGGCTAAGCCCAGTTCCCAAGGCAAACCTGCATGCCTTATCGAACTTAATGGAGAAGCACCTGTGCCACCATCTGCACCAGCAATGAGGATATGGTCTGCATGGCCTTTAGCAACACCTGAAGCAATAATTCCTACTCCTGCTTTGGATACCAGTTTTACACTTATTCTTGCTTTTCGGTTGGCATTTTTAAGATCAAAAATCAATTGTGCCAAATCCTCTATAGAGTATATATCATGATGTGGTGGTGGAGAAATCAATCCCACACCAGGTGTAGAGTGTCTTACCTTCGCTATCCAATCATTAACTTTATGTCCAGGTAATTGACCTCCTTCTCCAGGTTTAGCTCCCTGAGCCATTTTGATTTGAATCTCAGTACAATTGGTGAGATAATTAATAGTAACTCCAAACCTTCCTGATGCAACTTGCTTTATTGCCGATCGTTCCCAATCACCATTTTCTAGTTTTTTGTAGCGGATTTCATCTTCACCACCTTCACCACTATTGCTTTTACCTCCTATTCTGTTCATTGCTTTTGCCAACGTGGAATGTGCTTCATGAGAGATGGACCCAAATGACATCGCCCCTGTTGCAAACCGCTTCATGATATTTTCAGCAGATTCCACTTCAGAAAGAGGAATTGGTGAATGATCTGTGAAATCCAGAAGGCTTCTCAATGTTACAGCTATGCGTTCTTGATTGTTAATGACTTCGGTATACTTTTTATATACATTATAGTCATCAGTTTTAGTACTGTGCTGCAGTAAGTGAACAGATTGAGGATTGAATAAGTGGTATTCACCTCTTCTTTTCCATTGATAAATTCCAAGATCTATAAGCTCGTTCGTCTCTTGATCTTCAAAAGCCAATTTGTGTTTGACTAAAGCCTCTTTAGCCAAATCGTCGAACTTCATTCCTTGTATTCTGCTAATTGTACCTGTAAAGCACACGTCTACCACTTCAGTTGAAATTCCTAAGGCTTCAAATGTCTGGGCTCCTTTGTAGGATTGAATCGTGGAAACTCCAAGCTTGGACATCACTTTAAGTAGACCTTTATTAATGGCTTTTATGTATTTAGATTGATATTCATCTGAAGAAAATTCCTTTAATTTTCCATATTCACACAATTCATCAATTGTTCTCAAGGCTAATCGAGGATATACTGCATCTGCTCCGTAACTAATACAAGTAGCACAATGATGAGTTTCTAATATATCACCTCCATCCACAATGATTGAAGCTTTATGCCTTAATCCTTCATTTATCAGATGCTGATGGACCGCTCCCGCGATCAGAAGTGAAGGAATAGGAACTCGACTAGGACTAATTTTTCTATTAGATAGGATAAAAAGATTCACACCCTGATCAGCCAATGCTGATATCTTATTTTTAATAAGAGTGATTGTTTTAAATAGGTCTCTGTTTTTGTAATCACTTTTAAAGGTGCAATCTATTTCTTCCGAATTGAAATAGTCATGTTTGATACCATTGACTTTTTGGAATGTTGCTGTATTTAGAATTGGGCTATCCAATCGAATAAATTTCGCGGTGTTTTCTTTTATGTTACATATATCTTCCGCACCACCTAATGCACATTTAAGAGTCATAAACTCTGCTTCTCTCAATGGGTCAATAGGAGGATTGGTAACCTGAGCAAATTGTTGTTTGAAGTAATTTGCTATATGTTGGGCAAATCTAGAGAGAACTGCTGGAGGAATATCAGCCCCCATAGAGCCAATTGGCTCTTTTGCGTTTTCACTCATAGCTGTGATGATCAGCTCTTCATCCTCAGAAGTAAAACCATGAGCCAATTTATGTTGAATCAAAGAAAATTCATCAAACTCATGTTCTCGATCTTCACTATCTACATCATTGATGTGTACTTTCGATTTATCTACCCATTTTTGATATGGGAATTTATTGCAAATGATTTCTTTGAGTTTTTCATCGCCTATTATTTTACCTTCATCTAAATCTGCAATAAGTATTTTTCCAGGCTCTAATCTACTTTTATAGATCACTTTTGCTGGGTCTACAGGAAGCACTCCTGTTTCAGAAGCCATGATCAGCTCATTATCTTCTGTGAGCATATATCTCGATGGTCTTAATCCATTCCTATCTAAGGTAGCTCCAATCATGGTGCCATCTGTAAAGCAAATAGATGCAGGGCCGTCCCATGGTTCTATATGCGCCTCATGATATTCGTAAAAAGCTTTTTTATAATCTTCGATGTGACCAGAGTTTTGCCAAGCCTCAGGTATCATCATCATCAAAGAATGCGGAATCGATCGACCGCTAAAAAATAAAAATTCGAAGACCGTATCAAAAATAGATGAGTCTGAACTTCTTTTATAAAATAGTGGGGTAACTCTTTCAAGTTCCTTATCGCTAAAAGCATCGGTCTTCAGAAACTTCTCTTTAGCTCTCCACCAGTTAGCATTTCCCTTTATTGTATTGATTTCTCCATTATGAGAGATCATTCTAAAAGGTTGTGCTAATTTCCACTTTGGAACTGTATTCGTTGAAAATCTAGAATGTACCATCGCAATGGCAGACTCATAATCTGGGTTTTGTAAATCTTTGTAAAAAAGTCTCACTTGCCATGAAGTCAATTGGCCTTTTAGGACCATCGTGCGACTAGATATTGATGGAAAATAAAAGTCATCAATTAAATCTGGTAATCCTTTATGAGCTTTATGATGTACTGATTTTCTAAGGACAAGAAGTTTTTTATCAAATTCTTTTCTGCTCAAAGCCTGATTTGACTTAAAAAACAACTGTCTTATTTCAGGCTGGGTAGCGGCGGAGGATTCGCCTAATACAGAATTGTCAACTGGTACCTCTCTGTAGCCTAAATATTCTAAATCTTCTCTAGCTGCGCAACCTTCGACATACTCCATTAGAGCACTTATCAAATCTCCATCGGTAGGAAAAAAACACATGCCTACACCATATTTTCCTGCTTCAGGAAGCACAAACCCAAGATCTTGTTTCTTGAAGAAAGAATGAGGAATATGAGTCAGAATTCCCGCGCCATCTCCACTTTCTGGATCACAACCACATGCCCCTCTATGCTCCATGTTTTCCAAAATGGTCAGAGCGTTTGAAACCAACTCATGAGAGGCTTTACTATCTAGGTTTGCAATAAGACCAGTACCACATGAATCTTTTTCCAATTGAGGCACATAAAGTCCAGTATGCTGTTTGGCATCTTTCATAAAAGAGACAGGTTAAATTATTTTATAAATGATCCTTGATGCAGGACTGTCAAAGATAAGGAAAAATGAAAGTAGGATTCTGGCGCTAGGACGATACACCAAAAGTTAATCCATTAAAGTGCTATTATTATTTATATGCTACTTAAAATGGATAAAATAGTAAAGAGGTATTTTTAACTATATGGATCAATCTTACCCATAAAAGACAGCAAAGAATAGCTTTTATTTGAATGTCAAATTCAAAAGAATGTCTTCTCCTAAGAATTTTTTCTCCTTATGAGTGTACCATTTTCTGGTTTGGGGAATTTTGACATCCTTAATTGAAACCTCTCCATCTAGAAGAATATATTCCCCGTCATTCACGGATTCATCATGATAAAACCGATAGCCATGAAGTGCCATGGTTTCAGGGTGAAAATAGAAATACCAGATGTCTTCTCCGACTTCCGGCATATATGTTACTCTTACTTCTATAGATACTTTACCAAAGAAATCTTTGGTTTTTACTTTATCATGAATGATGGTACCTTCGTCTTTAAGTTTCATAGGAAGAGTCCAGAGATACTGATAATAGTCTCTCATCATAATTCCCCTTTCCTCAGAGGTATACTTTTCTTCAATGGCACTCTTTTTTAGATCGGTAGAACCATTGACTTTTGCTGAGAATTCGTCACCATTCATTTGCAGAATGACATCTTGATTTTTTATTACCCTTTTCACTTCGAAGTCAAATGAATTAGGATTGAACTTGAAATGAGAATTATCTTTATAATTCATTATCCATGAGCTGGAGGCCAACTTTCCTTTAGGATCATGATATTTTATACTCTTCTCTACTACTTCTATTCCTGACAATGATGTTTGGCATACAGTAGAAGAAGAAATAAAAATCATTAATGCAAAAAGTATTGAATTTTTCATCTTTATAAGATTACGGTTTCTTTGGTTAGAACAGTTTCAATTGTCCATTTGATTTAAAAGGTGAGATTTTGGTTTTTTTATTTTTACCGTCAAAGACAGTGCGACCACCATATTGCGGAGAGTTTTTTTCTCCAACTATCCATTCTTGATATTTGTGCTGATCAGGAATAAATTTCTCTTCGGCTCTCTATGCTAATTTATGAAGCTTTTTGAATGTTTTTTGCTTATCCGTATGGTCAATCTTCGATTTATCGACTGTTTTATTCATGAAACCAATTACTTAGTCATAGACTTTTGTCGGAACTGGGAATGGGTGTCCATATTTTCCCCTATGAGCGAATGAATATCTAGCTGGATCATTAAACCTTGAAGGGGTTCCATGTACCACTTCGCTAACCATTACTAACGATTGTAATGTACGAGGACCTAAGCCATCAACTAGAAGTAATGACTCAAAATCTGAGATTTCACAATCATAAGTTAGAGCGATTAGAGCTCCTAGTCTTTTTAGGTCTACATCTTTAATTTTCACATCATGGTGAGTGGGAAGCTTTATATTTTTTATCTCTTGAATGATTTTAGTAGGATGCTCTCTGGCTATTTCTAAGGTGCCGGTTCTAGCACTAATTGCTTCTTCTTGAACCATATTCAGATTGAGTCATTGATTTTGTCCACATACTGCAGAATATGGATCTGATATGAAGGATTGCACATCGGTGGAGTGCCAATGATACCTTCGGGCATAACCAATTTTTTTATTCATTCCTTGCTGAACCACAGCCCACTCTCCATTATTAGTGACAATAAAGTTGTGGAGATATACCTGGTATCCATCCTGGACCGCAGTGCTATCTCTTCTTGCGCTGAGTCTGCTGCACTTTACTAGATGATCACCATTGAGACCAGTTTTATCACTAAGTGTAATAAGTTCTGAAGGCGTTTTTCTGGAATGTCTTCCTCTGCTTCCACAGATATGAATTCCCAATTCATGAGACATCGGGTTAAGAGATTTTTTGAGAGCCCCCATAAGGGAAGTCGTGATTCCTGATGAGTGCCAGTCCATTCCTAATACCGCTCCAAAAGATTGAAACCAATAAGGATCACTTATACGCTTGACCACTTCAGAGTTTCCATTTTCCTGAACTATGGTCTGAACTATGGTCTGAACTATGGTCTGAACTAT
>TARA_Y100000385_G_scaffold81635_1_pt1 | contig 28668 bp, 36 predicted proteins | sample TARA_Y100000385 | Tara Oceans TARA_Y100000385 (sample SAMEA2620980) | marine metagenome | biome: marine biome (ENVO:00000447); feature: surface water layer (ENVO:00002042); material: "saline water (ENVO:00002010), including plankton (ENVO:xxxxxxxx)" | depth 5 m
TTCTAAAGAAATTGTATGTGGTGATAAACCACCACATATTGATGACGTAGAAGATTTACAGAAATTTTATAAAGGTGAATATTTTAATAAATTAAGAAATACACCAGTTACTGATAATCCATATTGTATTGCTTGTACAAGAAGAGAAAAGAATGGTGTTAAATCTCTTAGAAACATGATGGTTAAAACTTATAAGGATAATTCTATACCTTTTGATGACACTATTAGGCATCTTGATGTGTGCTTTTCTAATCTATGTAATCAACAGTGTTTGATGTGTAAATCTGAATCTAGTTCTAGATGGTATGCCGATGATAAAAAATGGGCAAATACTGAATTTGCTAGAAGACCCGTGATGTATTTAGATTGGTCAAAGAAAAATCTACATAAAATAATAAAAATACTACCAGATTTGCATCTAATATCTATTAAAGGTGGTGAGCCATCAATACAATCAGAAGTAAAGCATATACTTAAATATCTGACAGATAATAATTTAAATCCACGTATTGAAATGATCAGTAATATGCAACAAGTTTCTCTTGAAATGATGAAACTTTTTTGTGCTCAGAAAAATATGTATCTTAGAATATCAATGGATGCGAGTGGAATCATGTATGATTGGACTCGTGGTGGGAATTATTCCAAAACATTATCAAACATTTCAAAATACATAGAAAATTGTGACCATACCCCTAAGATTGGATTTACAAATACTTTAAATAGATGGTCATATAAATCTTTAGTAGAAGATATTCTAAAAATTGAAAAATTCATATCTACATTTGATTTGCCTTCAGTCAATTATAACATTCAACCAGTCATGGGACCACGATATACTTCTCCATTTGCTGCTCCTCGTGAAGAAAGATTAGCATTAGTAAATCATTTTGAAAAACATTTTGGAATTATTGAAAATGATTCTATAGTATATAAGTCATTGAGAATAAATCATTTGAACAATGTGCTGTCTCTTGAAAATGAAGTTTATGATGATGAAGGATTAATGGAAAAATCTGATAGATGGAAAGAGTTTATAGATAGTATTCGTTAAATTAGTATTTTCATAAATACTTCTATATAGGAGTATTTTCTATGCAAGAACAAATTCTAGATCCAAAACTTTCAGATTATGAGAAAACATTTTTTCATTCTAAATGGAGACCAGCACTTGCTTGGTCTTATCTTTTTGTAATACTTATGGATTTTGTTTTTCTTCCTATTATATTTATTTTTTTAGGTGCAGATGCAAATACTTTTAATTGGGAACCACTAACATTAAAAGGTTCAGGTATTTACCATGTTTCTATGTTAACCATTGTTGGTGTGACTGCATATGGAAGAACAAAAGAAAAACTTGAAAGAAATTTATAAATAGGAGTGTTGTATGATTGGCATTATTTCTGCTGTTGTTGGTTTGCTTACATCAGCAATACCTAGTTTAGTAAAAATATTAGAGAAAAGACAAGAGAGTGGTCATGAAATAAAATTGATGGAGATGAGAATTGAAGCAGCATCTAAAGGAGTGGATATTCAACGCTATATTGAAGACACTAAAGCTGATATCGAAGAAGGAAAATCTGTTCGACAGCATGATGCTCTTGTTACTGGTGATGGCTGGATATTCACACTACGAACTGCTGTTAGACCTGTTTTAACTTTTCTATTCTTTTTTCTATTTCTTATTATTAAATTAGTTGCAGTTTTTGCTATGTTACAACAAGGTGCACCTGTTGTTGAGATATTAGATGCAGTTTGGGATGAATATACAGTTGCTATTTTTGGTTCTATCATTGGATTTTGGTTTGGCCATAGAGCATTTTTACACATACTTGGAAAAGAGAACAATAAAATTTTGTAAATAGGAGATAAAAATGACTTCTTTTGTTTTAGGTTTAGTCGTAGGTCTTATTGTAGGTTGGAATTTTCTACCACAACCACAATGGGTAAAAAATTTGGTAGATAAAGTTGTTGCTAAAGTGAAAGAAAAAATGAATAGATCATAGAGGTATTGTTATGAATTATTTTAGTTTGTTTTTCCATATGTTTGTTACATTTTTCTCTAAAAAGAAAGATATAAATAAACAAGTAGAGATGGATTTTGAAAAAGAAGAAGAAGTAAAAGAAGAAAAACCAGAAAAAGAAATTATTAATGTGAAAAGAGTTACAGGTCATAATGTAACTTATATCATACCAGATGATATGAAAAGAATGAAAGTAAGACTTCTTGAAAGAAATGGTAAGTATAAAACAGAATATACTTTAACAGATTATTTGGATATTAAATCAGGCGAAAGATTTCAAATAATCATAGAAAGGTAAGAAATGGCTCTACCAACAACAAGAGCAGAATTCAAAGAGTTTTGTTTAAGAAAACTCGGCAAACCTGTTATTGAAATCAATGTTGATGATCAGCAAGTAGAAGATCGTGTAGATGAAGCATTAAGATATTACTATGATTATCATTTTGATGGTGCTGAAAAAACTTTCTACAAACATCAAATAACACAAACAGATAAAGATAACAAGTATATCACAGTTCCAGAAAATATTATTGGCGTTATTAATATCTTTGACTTAGGTTCTGCTCTTGGAACAAACAATCTATTTAACATTCGTTATCAGATTGCTTTGAATGACCTTTATACACTTACTTCTGTTTCTATGGTTCCATATTTTATGGCAATTCAACATGTACAATTTCTAGAATATCTTTTGGTTGGTAAACAATCCATTCGTTACAATCGCCATGTAAATAAACTCCATGTTGATATGGATTGGGATAGATTTAATGTTGGGGATTATCTTTTAGCAGAAGCATATCAAATTGTAGATCCAGATACTTATACAGATGCTTGGGCGGATAGATGGTTGGGTAGATATACACAATGTCTTATTAAACAACAATGGGGTGAAAATCTTAAAAAGTTTGAGGGTATGCAAATGCCTGGAGGTTTGAAGTTTAATGGACAACAGATTTACAATGAAGCAATTGCTGAAAGAGAAAATTTAGAAAGAGAAATGATATCTACATATTCACTTCCTGTGACAGATATGATTGGATGATGCACTCGTTTTTATATAAATACTCCTATTATTGACAAATGTAAGCACAAAAAAGAGAAATTAAATGTTATCATTTAAGCAATTCATAAGTGAAGAAATTGATCTGGAAAAACGTAAAGAATCAAAAAATAGGGCCAGAGCTGCGTACATTGATAGGCAAGCAAAACCTCATCCTGATATTTTAGATCATTATAATAAGTGGAGAGCAAGCACTCCAGCCGAAAAAGAAAAATCAGGCATAAGAACATTAAAGGATTATCATACATCTATTCAAAATGTCCCTGAAGGTCATCCTTTGCATGGTCATGAAATACCAATAGATTCTTATAGAAGAATGGACGGGGTTGTTCCTTTTGGTAGAGCACCTAAAAAAGAAGTCACACCAAGACCAAAAATTGATCACACTGATGAAAAAGCAGCAGATATAATTAGATCATCTATGAAAAATACCAATCAGGATGGTGTAAGAACTAAATTAAGCGTTCACTATGACACTCCTGTAGGAAAAAATACATTTAAGAAAATAATGGATCATCATGGTATAAAATGGCCAAAACCAGAACCAAAAATAGAAAAACCAAAAATAGAAAAACCAAAAATAACTGACGAACTGTTTATGAACTCACATAATAAAATGCCAGACCATTGGTCTTTCAGTCAAAGATCAAGTGCATTAAATAATGAACATGAATTATCTACCAGTCCGGGATCTTATCAAATAAGATTAAAAAAGATTTTAGGAAAGACAGTATAACGTATGGCAACTAATTTTTTCTTCAACAATTTTAACTCTTCACAGGAACAATTGTTACTAGAAAATTTAGTAATTGAGTCCATAAAGATTTATGGACACGATGTATATTATATTCCTATTACTAGAACATCTTATGATGATATCTATGGTGAAGACGATCAAGCAGCATATAATTCAGCACATTTTATGGAAATGTATATTAAATCCATAGATGGATTTTCTGGTGATGGTGAATTTATGTCAAGGTTTGGTATAGAAATACGAAACCAAGTTGTTTTTTCTATGGCACAAAGAATATTCTCAGAAGAAGTGGGAACATTTACTAATCAGGTAAGACCCAATGAAGGGGACCTGATTTATTTTCCATTGAATGATAGATGTTTTGAAATTAAATTTGTAAACAAATATGAAATGTTTTATCAGTTAGGAGCATTACAAACTTGGGAAGTTACTTGTGAATTATTTGAATATTCAAATGAAACATTCAATACAGGTATTCCTGAAATTGATATTATTCAATCTAAGTTCTCTATGAATGCTCTCGATTTCTCCATAAAAGATGAAGCAGACGATTATCTTGTTACAGAAGATTCGGAATATATTATTCTTGAAGGAAAAGCAGTTGATGATTTGATTCCAGCAGATGATAGTGATGAAATACAACAAGAATCAGATAACATAGTTCTTTTCTCATCAGAAGATCCTTTCAGTGAAGGAAATATTTAATGTTCGGTCAAACATTTTATCACAGTCTAATAAGAAAATATGTTGCACTTGTAGGAACGCTTTTCAATGACATTTACATTGAGAGAACTGATAGCACTAACACTGTAACAAAGTTTATAAAAGTTCCTATAACATATGCACCAAAAGATAAAATGTTTGCTAGAGTAATACAAGACTCTGGTCTTGATAGAGAAACTGCAGTAATGCCTCTACCTATGATCTCATTTGAAATAGGTCAAATGGCATATGATGGTTCAAGAAAATTAAATACTGTTACTAGAACAGTTGTTGAAGATCCAACAACACCAGATAAAAGAAAATACCAATATAATCCAGTCCCATATAACATAGAATTTAAAGTATATGTTTATGCCAATCATTCAGAAGATGCTTCTAAAATAGTAGAACAAATTCTTCCATACTTTACACCTGACTGGACAACAACAGTTCAACTTGTTCCAGAAGTTGAGATGATTATGGATATTCCTGTCATACTTGATAGCATAAACTATTCTGATAATTATGATGAAGCATATACAAAAAGAAGAGCAATTATTTGGTCTCTAGATTTAACATTAAAGGGTTATCTATATGGTCCTGTGAAATCTTCTGCTATTATCAAATTTGCAAATACAAACTTCTATATCCCTAAAAGAATTGGTGATTATGATTTACAAGAAGAAGTACTTACAGTTATTTCGGGTAAGTATGTAAATAGCACAACAGATTTTATCACAATAAAAAATCAACCATTTGTCAATGGCGATTATCTTGTTTATGCAAATGCAGATGGTAATTCTCAAATTACTGGTCTAACCAGTGGTTCAAAATATTATGTTGTTCAAGCAAATTCTACTGGTATTAAACTATCCACTGAAAGATATGGTGGAACAGTTGATATAACATATGCATCCTCTAATACAACAAGCACATTAAGAAGAAATAGTGCAAGTAATACTGCAGTTGCTGAAAGAGTTACCGTTCAACCTGGACTGACTTCTAATAATAAACCAACTGTTTTTGGTAATAATCAGTTATTTGTTACAGCAACAGCAAACGCATCAATTGAAAATGGTGTTGTTTCATATGTTACGATAGATGAAGATGGATATGGATACATTGATAATCCAACTGTTACTTTTTCCGCATCACCATCTGGTAATACTGCAACTGCAACAGCAAATGTGAGTGAGTATAGAGTTGTAAAACTTAATATTACAAGTGGTGGTTCTGGTTATACTTCAGCACCAACAGTTACAATATCTGCTCCAGACGGAGTAACAGTTCCATTCTCACAAATTGAAGAAGATGATAACTATGGATATGTTATCAGTATATATAATTGGGAAGAACTGAATGGAGAATAGAAAATTGAATGATGAAGAAGATCCTATTGGTGAAGCATTAGATATACTTCCTCCAGTAAAACAAGAAAAAGAAGAGAAAAAAGAATTAGTAATAGAAGAAGATGATACTTCTGTTTCTGATTTTGTTTCTGCTCGCCAAAACATCCACGATATGATTGATGCTTCAAAAGAAGCAATTGATTTATTAGCAGGATTTGCTCAAAGATCACAACAACCAAGAGCATTTGAAGTTCTAGGAAAACTTATAGAAACAAATGTTAAAGCAAATAAAGATTTGTTGGAACTACAAGAAAAAATAAGACAAATCAAAGAATTAGATATTATTCCTGAAGGTAAAGCAAAAACAATTAATAATAATTTATTTGTTGGAAGCACAGCAGAACTTCAAAAAGTACTAAAGAATATGAAGAATGAAGAATAGTGATATAGATGCTAAAGGTTATAAAGGTAATATTAATCTAAAGAGAATCAATCAAGAAATTGATTGGACTCCTGAACTTGTTCAAGAATATGTAAAATGCTCTGAAGATCCAGTATATTTTATTGAAACATATATGAAGATTATAAATGTTAATGAGGGTCTTGTAAACTTTAATTTATATGACTACCAAAAACAAATGATTCGTGGATTTCAGGATAATAGATTTAATATTATTACAACTGCTAGACAAGCAGGAAAATCTACAACCACCTGCGGTTTTATTCTTTGGTACATTATATTCCATTCAGAAAAAACGGTAGCACTTCTAGCAAACAAGGGTGATACTGCTAGAGAAATTCTTGGTAAAATTCAACTTGCTTATCAACATTTGCCCAAATGGTTACAACAAGGTGTAACTGAATGGAATAAAGGTTCGTTTGAATTAGAAAATAATTCAAGAGTTATTGCTGCTGCTACATCTTCAAGTGCTATTCGTGGTTATGCTATCAACTTACTATTTATTGATGAGGCAGCATTTATTGAAGGATGGGATGAATTCTTTACTTCTGTTTACCCTACTATTTCGTCAGGCGATGAAACTAAAATTGTTCTTGTTTCAACACCAAATGGTTTAAATCATTTCTACAGTATATGGGTAAATGCTGTTCAAAAAAGAAATCAATATAACTTTATAAAAATTATGTGGCAAGATGTTCCCAACCGTGATGGTAAATGGAAAGATGAAACTCTTGCTGCAATGAACTTTGATATTGAAAAGTTTCAGCAAGAATATGAGTGTGAATTTCTTGGTTCATCTGGAACGCTGATTGCTGGTTGGAAATTAAAAGAACTTGTTCATATGAATCCTGTGTCTGACAAAGAGGGTCTTACACAATATAAACAAGCAGAAAAAGAACACGCATATATAACAGTATGTGATGTTTCTCGTGGTAAGGGACTGGATTATTCTGCTTTTCAGGTTATAGATGTAACATCTATGCCTTATCAACAAGTTTGTGTTTACAGAAACAATGCTATTTCACCAGTTGATTATGCCAGTATGATACACGGAGTAGCAAGAGGTTATAATGATTCTGCTGTTCTTGTAGAAATTAATGATATCGGTGAACAAGTTTCACATTCACTTCACTATGATTTGGGATATGATAATATTCTTTTTACTGAAAATGCTGGTAGAAGTGGTAAAAGAATTACAGGTGGATTTGGTAAAGGAGAAATAGACAAAGGTGTCAGAACAACTAAAATTGTAAAATCAGTTGGTTGTTCTATATTAAAATTATTAATTGAACAAAATCAATTAATAATAAATGATTTTAATACTATTAATGAACTTTCTACCTTTTCTAAAAAAGGTAAATCGTATGAAGCTGAACATAATAAACACGATGACTTGGTAATGTGTTTGGTTTTATTTGCTTGGTTATCAGATCAAGATTATTTTAAAGAATATACTGATATTAATACTCTTATGTCTTTAAGAGAAAAAACTGAAGAAGATATTGAGCAAGATTTAGCTCCTTTTGGATTTATTTTTGATGGGCGTGAAGATTTTTATGATGAATCTTTTGAAGAAATAAATCCAGATGCGTGGATGTTTAATGACTCGTTGAAAATCAACTTTTAATAAATACTAAAAAATATCGTAATCAATCCACGTAAAGGAGAATAAAATGCCATTTCAGTTAAGCCCAGGTGTTAATATTACTGAAATTGATTTAACAACTGTAGTGCCTGCAGTAGCCACTACAGATGGTGCCATTGCTGGTGTCTTTCGTTGGGGTCCAATTAAAGACAGAGTTCTTATTGATTCAGAAAATCTTTTAGTTTCAAGATTTGGTAAGCCAACAAATTTTAATGCTGAAACATTTTTCACTGCTGCCAATTTCTTAGCATATGGTAATAGACTATATGTTTCTCGTGCAGCAGATGTAGACGGTGCTACTCCACAAGTAGATAGTGCTGTAGCAAATACTTCTGCTTCTGGTGGTGCTATTTTCACTGCATCAAATACAACTGCTATTTCTGTTGGTATGTATGTAACACAGACAAGTAATTCTACAGTTATTAACGCTACTGGTAAATCAGTAAATGTTACTGCAGTAAACTCTTCTTCATTTACTCTTAGTAAAAATGCAGCTGCAAACGATACAATATCAGTTTATTTTGCAAACCCAGAAACAACTTATACAGCTGTTGCTATTCAAACAGATTCTTCAAACGGTATTGTGTCAAACCTTGTAAATCAGATTGTTCTAAACGAACAAAGATATGACGATAAAGATGGTCAGTTTGATGCTGATGTTCTTTATGTAGCAAAGTATCCCGGTAAATTAGGTAATGATTTAAGAGTTTCTGTCTGCGATGCTTTTGATGGGTTTTCTTCAAACATTGCACTTTCTAACTCAACAGTAAATACTGCAGTTGATTTTAGAGTTGGTTCAAATACAGCAACAATCAAGTTTGAAGGAACTTCAAATGCTTCTGCAGCTGCAGTAGCTGGACAACTTTCCGTTGGAGATCAAATCCTTACTGGTAACTCATCTATTTCAAAGCAGTATCTACAGTTAAAATCTAAGACTGTAAATTCTACATATGTTAATACTTCTGCAATTTCTATTTCAGGTGTAGTTGTAAATAGTGCTCTTGACTTTATCACCATTTCTTCTAACCCATATACAAATGGTGATATTGTTGTTTATGCAAATGCTGCTGGTAATGCAGAAATTACTGGTCTAACTAGTGGTGATACATATCACGTTGTTCAAGCAAACACAGCGGGTGTTAAACTTTCAACTACATCTTTTGGTTCACCAGTAGATATTTCATATGTTGCTTCTAATACTTCTGGAACTTTAACTGGTAATACAAATACAGTTGTTCTTGGATTTGAAGACCCATATAGACTAAGAAAAGATTTTGTTGACACCAAAGTTCAAAGATATTGGGAATTCTTTAATGTTATTGATACAGCACCAGGACAATCTGACTTTATGAGATTTAATGGTAATACTTCTGCAAATGATGAAATGCACGTTGTAGTTGTTGATGAAGATGGTGGTTTCACAGGAACTCCTGGTTCTATTCTAGAAACATTTAAGAATCTTTCTAGAGCATCTGATGCAGTTAATAATGATGGTGCTACAAATTATTATAAAGAAGTTATTAATGATGTTTCAAATTATATTTGGTGGGCAAATGACAGAACAACAGCAGTTTCAAACACTGCTATTAGTCTTGAATCTGCTTCAAATACAACTCCTGGTTCTTATAACTTTACATTAGGTGAAGATGGTAAGAGTGAAGCACTTACTCCTGTTGCAACCTTAATGGAAGCATATGATGAATTTAGATCTTCAGAAGATGTTGATATTTCACTTATTATGCAAGGCAAACCAAGAGGTGGTACAACAGTATCTGGTGGTGAAACGATTGAAAACTTCCAACTAGCAAATTATATCATTGATAATATTTGTGAAATCAGAAAGGATTGTGTTGTTCTTATTTCTCCAGATAAAAGTAAAGTTCTAAATAACTATGGAAATGAAGCAGAATCTCTTGTAAACTTTAGAAATGTTCTTCGTAGTTCATCATATGGTATTATGGATTCTGGTTATAAGTATATGTATGACCGTTACAACGACCTTTATCGTTACATTCCATTAAATGGTGATGTTGCTGGTCTTTGTGTAAGAACAGATCAAACAAGAGATCCTTGGTTCTCTCCAGCTGGATTTAATCGTGGCCAGATTAAAAATATTATTAAACTACCATTCAATCCAAGAAAAGCAGAAAGAGATTTAATATATCCAAATGGTGTTAATCCAGTAGTTGCTTTCCCTGGTCAAAGCACTATTCTATTTGGTGATAGAACTCTACTAAATAAACCAAGTGCTTTTGATAGAATCAACGTTCGTAGATTGTTTATTGTACTTGAAAAAGCAATTTCTGTTGTTGCTAAATTCTCACTCTTCGAATTTAACGATGCATTTACTAGATCACAATTTAAGAATCTAATTGTACCATACCTCAGAACTGTTCAAGGCCGTCGTGGTATTACAGATTTCTTAGTTGTGTGTGACGAAACAAACAACACTCCTGATGTTATTGATAGAAACGAATTTGTTGGAGACATTTATATCAAACCAGCTCGTTCTATCAACTTCATTCAGTTGAATTTCGTAGCAGTTGGAACTGGTGTACAATTCTCTGAAGTCGTCGGACGCTTCTAATATAAATACTAAATAGATACAAATACAGGAGTAAAAGATGCCTTTTAACATTAGTTCCTTTAAAGAAAACGGTCTGGTATATGGTGGTGCCAGACCATCCCTATTCTCTGTGACACTTAATGTGCCACAGGGAATTGGTATTGATAATGTTTCAGTAGACAAGTTTAGATTTATGTGTAGATCAGCTGAACTTCCACCATCAGCAGTAGCAGCAATTGACGTACCATATTTTGGAAGAAGAATTAAAATTGGTGGTGATAGAGCTTTTGGTGATTGGTCTGTTAATGTTATGAACGATGAAGACTTTGCTGTAAAAGCATTATTTGAAAAATGGTCAAATGCTATTAACAGAATGCAATCTAATGTTCGTGATCCAAATGTTTCTACCGAAGAATATAAACAAGACTTAATGTGCACCCAATATTCTAAAGATGGTATTAAAATTAGAGAATATAGAATTATTGGTGCGTTCCCAACAACAGTAGCTGGCATTGGATTAGACTGGGATGCTCAAAATACTGTTGAAACATTTGGTGTTACATTTGCATATGATTATTGGGTTCCAGAAATTGAAACTTCTGATAAGAAAGCTGGTGGTGTAAATGCTTACAGACCAGAATCAGAACTAGATGGTCCTTTAGGTCCAGAATAATATTTGAAATAACTTTATAAAAGGTAAACTATTTTATGGCAGAAAACCAATCTTTATTTGGATTTATTTTTAAACGCAAAGAGAAGGAAGAAAAGGTTCAATCCTTTGTTCCTAAAGGTGATGATACTGGTGCAACCACTATTTCTGCAGCATCTGGTGGTGCATATGGAACATATGTAGATTTAGATGGTACTGTTAGATCTGAAGCAGATCTAGTTACAAGATATCGTGATATGTCTCTTCATCCAGAATGTGATTCAGCAATTGATGAAATTGTAAACGAATCTATTTCAATAGATGAAGAGACTATCGTTGATATTAATCTTGATGACATACAAATTGATGATAAAATTAAAGATGTTATTAGACAAGAATTTTATGAATGTCTAAGAATTATAGAATTTAATAAGTATGCATATGATATATACAGAAGATGGTATGTAGATGGTAGATTGTATTACCATGTTGTAGTTGATCCAGCAAATCCAAAAAATGGTATCAAAGAAATTAGATACATTGATCCTCGTAAAATGAGGAAAGTTCGTGAGATTACCAAAAACCCTATGACAAAACAAGGTGGTGATGGTGGTATCACAAAAGTTGTAAAAGAGTATTACATTTATAACGATAAAGGATTTAACTTTGGTAACAAAACAGTTGGACCTACTACAACTGGTTTAAAAATATCAAAAGATGCTATTGTTCATACAGTATCTGGATTAACTGATACACAAGGAAAGATGGTTTTATCTCATTTACATAAAGCTATCAAAGCACTAAATCAGTTAAGAACATTAGAAGATGCTGTAGTTATCTATAGAATTTCAAGAGCACCTGAAAGAAGAATTTGGTATATTGATGTTGGCAATCTACCAAAGATGAAAGCAGAACAATATGTTCGTGAAATTATGGTTAAACATAAAAATAGATTAATATATGATGCTGCTTCTGGTGAAGTTAGAGATGATAGAAGATTTATGACTATGTTGGAAGATTATTGGCTTCCAAGAAGAGAAGGTGGTAGAGGAACTGAAGTTTCTACACTACCTCCAGGTCAAAATCTAGGGCAGATGGAAGATGTTTTATATTTTCAAAAGAGATTTTTACAGTCTCTAAACGTTCCATCTAATAGATTAAACAATGATACTCTTTTCTCTATGGGTAGAGCAACTGAAATTTCAAGAGACGAAGTTAAATTTAATAAGTTTATTGTTAGACTAAGATCTAGATTTTCACATTTGTTTTATTCATTGCTCGAAAAACAACTTGTTCTAAAACAAGTTATGACAGTTGAAGAATGGGAACAAATTTCTTCTCTTATTAAATTTGATTTTTCTACTACAAGTTACTTCACTGAATTGAAAAAAGCAGAAATTGAACAAGCGAGACTTTCTCTTGCAAGAGATTTCCAAGATATGGCTGGTAAATACTATTCACACAACTGGGTTCGTAGAAATGTTCTACAACAAACTGATACTGATATTGGTCAGATGGATGGTGAGATTGGTCAAGAAATTGAATCTCAAGATCCAAGATGGTTTAATCCAGTTGTAGCACAAAATGAAGAACAGATGATGCAAATGCAACAACAACAAATGCAAGGAAGTGACCAACAAGAAGCTCCATCTGGTGGTGCTAGTGAACCAGAAGGTGGTGGAAGTAATGAAAATGCAGATAAATTAAGAAAAATACAACAAGCACAGCGTGATATTGATATGCTAGAAAAGAAAAAAGGAAATAGATCTCCACAAGAAGAGACTAGATATAGATCATTATTACAAGTTGTAGCTAAAAACAGAGGGTTCATGAAACAAATGGGGATAGCAGTATAATGGAAAATACCACATCAGCAGTAGATTTAATTAGAGCAGCAACAGAAGAAAAACCTGGAGATTTTGAAGCATCTTTTAATAGTATTATGCTTGATAAACTAAGAGATGCTGTCAGGGAAAGAAAAATTGAAGTTGCTAAAAATATGTATAACTATAAACCCATTGAAGAACCAGAAGATAACGAGGTAGAAGATGCCTAAGCACCTAAGAGATATTGTAGCAAGACTACCTGATACAACACCAAAAAATTACGATAGTCTATATGGCAAGAGAAAAGTTGAAAAGGTTACTCTTGGTCAAAATGATGACTATTACATTGGTAGTGATGATAAAGGTGCTAAAAAATTCGTTGCTAAACACGAAGTAGAAGTTCACGATTATCCAGTTCAAAATGATGGTGATGTCCCATTCAAAGCAGTAAATATTAAACCAGTTCTCGCATCAGATGTTGATAAACAACACGGATATCAAGGTTATCCAGCTGGCGAGGACAGGAAAGTTTATGAAGAAGTAGAACAACTTGATGAAAAATTAAAAGTTTCTGATGGTGTTGGTGCCTGGATAAAAGATTTTCAAGATTCTGATGCTCCTCAATTTGAAGGAAAATCAAAAGACGAAAGAAAGAAAATGGCTTTAGCTGCTTTTCTAGAAGCTAAGGGAAAATCTAAGAAAAAAAAAGAATAAATAATAGTAATATATACTACTATGATAAGAGTGATGCAGTTAGCACAGCAAGTCCAACTGTAAATAGAACAGAACCATATCAAGGAATATTAAGGGTGTAAAATGATTTTAAAAGTATTAGGACCTGAAATATCTATAGGAACAGCAAACACGGTTGCTAATTCTAATTTAGTTAGAGTCATTAACACTGGTGCAGCTGCTGTTCTTAATGTAGGTAGTGTTGGGAATGTAACGGTAACTAACACAGAAGCAGTTATTGTAGAAAAAGAACCCACAGAAACTTTAACAGGAACTGGTATGGTAGCAGCTCCAATAGCTTTTAGGTACTAAGATGAAACTAATCAAAGAACTAACAGAAGAAGTAGAATATATCACAGAAGCAGATGAAGCTTCTGGTAAAAAGAATAATTACATTCGTGGTGTATTCTTAGTCGGCGAACAAAAAAATAAAAACGGCAGAATATATCCTATCTCTACTCTTGAAAAAGAAGCAGAAAGATATTGTAAAGAGATAGTAGAACAAAAAAGAGCATATGGTGAGCTTGGACATCCAAAAGGTCCACAGATTAATCTTGATAGAGTTTCACATATCATCACTGAATTAAAAAGAGATGGCAATAATTATATTGGTAAAGCAAGACTAACAGAAACACCAATGGGTGAAATTGCTAAAGGTCTTTTAAATTCAGGTGCAAGTCTTGGTGTATCTTGTAGAGGTATGGGTAGAGTTGAACCCTGTAAAAAAACAGGTGTTATGGTTGTACAAGATGATTACAAAATTGCTACAGCTGCTGATATTGTCGCTGATCCTTCTGCTCCAGGAGCATTCGTTCAAGGTATTATGGAAAATGTAGAATGGATTTATGATCCAGTTAGTGACAGTTGGCTAGAAGAAAAATTGAATAATACTAAAAAATCAATTCGTAGTATGTCAATGTCACAAATTGAAGAGAGTAAACTATCAATCTTTGAAGATTATATTTCCTCTTTATCATTAAAAAGATAAATTTTATAAATAGATATAAATGCTCAAAGGAGAAACAAATATGTCTCAAGAAGAAATCTTAGATGAAAAGTATGAAATGGATTCCCCAGATTCTGGTAACGAAACTATTGCTGCTAAATCTATTAAAGCAAAAGGTCAAGTTACAGACACTCAAATGGCAGATTCCAAATCATCAATGATGAATGGTATGATGTCAGCAATGGCATCTATGCCAAAAGAACAAGTTGCAAATATGTTTGATCAGGTTATGGCTCAGTTTGGTCACTGGGCAGATAACATTCCTGATGATGCAGCTGCTAAAAATGCATCTACTATTGCAGCCAAACCATCTGCAGCATCTGGTTCTATGAAAGAAGATGTTGCCGAAATGTTCGCTGGTGAAGAATTATCAGAAGAATTTAAAGAAAAAGCTACTGTTCTTTTTGAAGCTGCTGTAAACGCTAAAGTTACAACTGTAACTCAAGAGCTAGAAGAGCAGTTTGAAGAAGCACTAAACGAAGAATTGTCATACTTCACTGAAGAAGTCACTGATAAGTTAGATAACTACTTAAACTATGTTGTAGAAAATTGGATGGCAGAAAATCAAGTTGCTGTTGAATCTACATTGAAAAATGAAGTAAATGAAGAATTTATTCAAGGTCTAAAAGGACTATTTGAACAAAATTATATTGAAATGCCAGAGGACAAAGTTGACATTGTAGAAGAACTAGCTGAAAAAGTTGAACACCTCGAAAACAGACTCAATGATTCTATTAATGAAAACTCAGAATTGAAGAATGTTCTTTCTGACTCTGTAAAAAAACAGGTAATTGACGATGTTTCATCAGATTTAACTCTAATGCAACAAGATAAATTTTTATCATTCGCTGAGGGAATTGAATTTGATGGTGATGTTGATGAGTATGGTAAAAAATTAGAAATTATTAAAGAAAATTATTTCGGTACTCAGAAACAACAAGTTTCTTCTAATCTTGAAGAAGAAGTTTTTGAAGAAGAAACAGAGTTAAACGAATCTTATGTTCATCCATCAATGCAGAAATACGTTAATGCATTACAAAGAACAGTCAAAAATTAATATATTATAAATAGTCTAAAATACATCTTATAGAAAGGAATAACAATGTATTTATCCGAGGATATTCAAAATAAGTGGGCTCCAGTCCTAGACTGCGACTCAGTTGGTGCGATTAAAGATACTCATCGTCGTTCTGTTACTGCTCTAGTTCTAGAAAATACTGAAAAAGCACTAAGAGAAGATGCAGCACACGGTAGTTATCAAACTCTAACAGAAGCTAACCCAGCTGCTACAAACATTATGGGTGCTTCTTCTTCAACAGCAGCAGACGGTGCTGTTGATATGTTTGATCCAGTTCTTATTTCACTTGTTCGTCGTTCAATGCCAAACCTAGTTGCATACGACATTTGTGGTGTCCAGCCAATGACTGGTCCAACTGGTCTTATTTTTGCAATGCGTTCACGCTATGCTAACCAAGCTGGTGATGAAACCTTCTTCAACGAAGTTAATACTGCATTTTCTTCTGTTGTTTCTGGTGCTAATACTTTTGGTCAGCAGCATGTAGAAAACTCAGGTATTCCTGGTGCTTCTAACACTTCTCCGCTAACTGCTGTTAATACATACAACACTGGTTCTGGTATGTCAACAGCACAAGCTGAAACTCTTGGTACTGATGGTAATACAGCATTCCCAGAAATGGCTTTCTCTATTGAGAAGTTAACTGTTACTGCTAAAACCCGTGCTTTAAAAGCAGAATACTCTATGGAACTAGCACAAGACCTAAAGGCAATCCACGGTCTTGATGCTGAAACTGAACTCAGCAACATTCTTTCTTCTGAAATTCTTGCTGAAATCAACCGTGAAGTTATTCGTACAATCAACGTCACTGCTGAAACTGGTGCTGACCTAAACACTACTACTTCTGGTGTTTTTGATCTAGACACAGATTCAAACGGTCGTTGGTCAGTTGAAAAATTCAAGGGTCTTATGTTCCAACTCGAAAGAGAAGCGAACAGAATCGCAAGAGAGACTCGTAGAGGGAAAGGCAACATGGTGCTTTGTTCATCAGATGTTGCTTCAGCTCTACAAATGGCCGGTGTTCTTGACTATGCACCAGCACTAAATTCAAATAACCTAGAAGTTGATGACACAGGCAACACTTTTGCTGGTGTTCTTAATGGTCGTCTAAAAGTTTACATCGATCCGTATGCTGTCGGTGGTAACTATATGACTGTTGGTTATAAGGGTTCATCAGCATTTGATGCTGGTCTGTTCTACTGTCCATATGTTCCTCTACAGATGGTCAGAGCAGTTGATCCTCTCTCCTTCCAGCCAAAGGTAGGGTTCAAAACTCGTTACGGTATGGTTGCAAACCCATTCGCAAAAGGTCTAACACCATTTACTGATGATGGTCTTGCAATTAACTCTAACAAGTACTACAGAAAAGTTATTGTTAATAACCTAATGTAATACTGCTTGGGGAAGAGAAATCTTCCCCTGTTTTATTCCCAATAAAAAAAATAATAAATAACACGGGAATACACTAAGGGAGTTTTATACTCCCTTTTTTTATATCATAAATATACCATAAGGAGAATGGTATGTCAGCAGTAGATAATACACCAGAAAATAAAAACTTTTTATCCCCTCTTAATTTTAGATTTCAAATTAAGAAGGCACCCCATGTTAATTTCTTTGTTCAATCTGTAAATATACCCGCCATTTCTCTTCCACAAGTAGACACTCCCAATCCATTTGTAAGAATTCCACAAACTGGTGATCATATATCATTTGAACCTTTACAAATAAGTTTTAAGGTCGATGAAGACTTACAAAATTACCTAGAGATACACAATTGGATATTGGGTTTAGGTTTTCCAGAATCATACGGCCAATATAAAGAATTATCAGATGTCCCTAGAATAACAGGCGAAGGTCTGTTGTCTGACATTACTGTATTAGTTTTATCCAGTACAAAAATAGCAAACTATGAAGTAACTTTTGTAGATGCACATCCCGTAGCTTTAACAGAATTAAAATTTAATTCAACAGACAGTTCTGTAAACTATATAAGTAGTAGTGCAACTTTCAAATATACCCATTATAAAATTCAAAATATATAAGGATTGTTATGAACATTGATGAGATTATGTCTGAGTGGAAAACTGACTCAGAAATAGATGTGACTGAGCTTGCCGATGAGTCTATAAAGATAGCAAAATTACATCAAAAATACTATGAATATTTGATAAAGGAAAAGTTATTATTTAAAAAAAATGAATCAGATCTTAAACTATTAAGGTTAGAAAAATACGAATTTTATACACAAGGACACAATGAAGAGACATTGAAAAAAGGATGGGAGCTTCCATCCAAAGGTATGGTTATAAAATCTGAAATACCTATGTATCTTGAAGGCGATAAAGATATTATCAATCTAAATCTAAAGATAAGTTATCAACAAGAGAAAATAGACCTTCTACAATCCATTATAAAATCTCTGAACAACAGAGGATACAATATCAAATCTGCTATTGATTGGATCAAATTTACATCAGGTGTATAATGGAAATTATAAAATTAGAAAAAGTGAACGAGGTTTACAATAAAGTTATATGTGAACCTGGTGTAGGGTATGAAATAAAAGATTACTTTACTTTTAAAGTTCCAAACTATCAATTTATGCCTGCTTATAAAAATAAACTTTGGGATGGAAATATTTATCTTTTTAATCCAATGAACTGTTTATTATATGGTGGATTAACAGAACAATTAGAAATATTTTGCAAAAGTAGAGATTATAAATTAGAATTATTATCTGATTTTAGTTCTGATAATATGTCTGTAAAAGAGACTCTTGATTTTGTTAAAAGTTTAAATTTACCATTTCAACCAAGAGAATATCAATTAGAGGCATTTGTAAGATGTGTAAGATCTAGAAGAAAAATGTTATTATCTCCGACAGGAAGTGGAAAAAGTTTGATTATTTATTTACTCTCAAGATTTTATAACTTGAGAACATTAATAATTGTCCCTACTACTTCTCTTATTCATCAAATGGCATCAGATTTTCTTAGTTATGGTTACAGCGATCCAGACAATATTCACAAAATCTACCAAGGCCAAGATAAAAATTTGAAATCACAGTTTGTGATTTCAACTTGGCAATCAATCTTCAAACAATCAAAAGACTGGTTCAACCAATTCGATGTCGTAATTGGTGATGAAGCACATTTGTTTAAAGCCAAATCTCTTACTTCTATAATGACAAAGTTAGAAACCTGTAAGTATAGATTTGGATTCACCGGAACCCTTGACGGATCTGAAACACATCAACTTGTGCTAGAAGGATTGTTTGGACCTGTAAAGAAAATAATCACAACATCAGAGCTTATAGAACAAAAACACTTATCAAATTTTATGATTAAATGTATCTCTTTACAATATCCTGATGATATTAAAAAAGAATGTTCTAAGTATTCGTTTCAACAAGAAATGGATTTTCTTGTATCTAATCAAGAAAGAAACAAGTTTATTACTAATTTATCTTTATCATTAAAAGGTAATACTTTATTATTATTTCAGTATGTTGACAAACATGGAAAAGTGTTGTATGATATGATTTCTAATGAACATAGTGATAAAGATATTTATTTTGTTCATGGGGGTATTGATGGTAATGAAAGAGAAAAGATTCGTAATATAGTTGAAAAGAATAATAATTCTATTATTATTGCTTCTTATGGAACCTTTTCTACTGGAATTAATATTAAGAATTTACATAATATTATATTTTCTAGTCCATCTAAGTCTAAAGTAAGAAATCTACAATCTATTGGTAGAGGACTAAGGTTATCTGATAACAAAGAACAAGCTGTTCTATATGATATATCTGATGATCTATCTTGGAAACAGCGTAAGAACTTTACTTTGTTACATTATATTGAAAGAGTTAAGATATACAATGAAGAACAATTTGAATACAAAACATATAAAATCAATATTAATACTTAGACTTTCAAAGACACAGTCTTATTATACACACGGTTTAAATCTTGTCAAGGGAAAAATGCAATGAGAAAGAAAAATTATATAAACAATAAAGAACTGTATTCGGAAATGGTTAAATATCATTCTGCATATAAAATTAACAAAGAAGTAGAAATATCAAACTATATAGGTAAAGCAATACTTCTTATATGTAACAATCTTTCAAGAAAACCTAATTTTTGTGGATATACATATAAAGAGGATATGATTTCTGATGCAGTGTGTGACTGTGTTGCATCTGTAAAATCATTTAATGTTGAAAAATCAAATAATCCATTTGCATATTTTACACAAACCGCTTGGAATGCTTTTTTAAGAAGAATTGAAAAAGAAAGTAAACAAACTGTATTGAAACATAAAAACTTAATAAATATGTATGTAATGCCAGAAGCAGTTGTTGAAAATGATAAATCAAGTGTAAAATCAAATGAATTTTCTGATGAAATAATAAAAAATTATGAAGATAGATTGACAGAGAGAAAAAACCGTGCTAAATTAAATAGCCTAAGTAAGAAAGGTGTGTTAAATGAAAAGAGATCACTTAGTGCCCGTGGCAGTTAAAGATATTGGAGATAAAGTAGGATCGAAGATCATAAAACAAAGTGATAGACTTTATCACATCCAAAGACTAGAAGAAATTAGAGATTATTGTAATACTGTTATTAAAAAATTTGAGAGAAAATGAAAGTAGCAATAATATCAGATACACATTGGGGAGTTAGAAATGACTCTCCAATTTTCTATGAATATAATAAACTGTTTTTAGACAATCAGTTTTTTCCATATTTAGAAGACAATAATATCAACCAAGTTATTCATCTTGGTGATTTGGTTGATAGAAGAAAGTATATCAATTTCTATACTCTTAAAAGATTAAGAGAAGATTTTCTTGATAAAATGTGTGATAAAAATATCACTATGGATTTGATTTGTGGAAATCACGATACTTATTTTAAAAATACAAATGATGTAAATGCTTTAGATTTGCTTTTAAAAGATTATGATAATGTGAAAAGTTATATTGATCCACAAGAAGTTTCTGTAGATGGATGTAATATATTATTTTTACCTTGGGTGTGTAAAGATAATGAAAAGAAAACATTTGAACTTATAGAAAAAACAAAATGTCAAATTGCCATGGGGCATTTAGAAATATCAGGATTTCCTATGTTTGTTGGTTCTCCTATGTCTCACGGATTTGATAGAAAACTTTTTTCTAAATTTGATATGGTATTTTCTGGGCACTTTCATCATAGAACTTCTGATGGTAATATATTTTATCTTGGTAGTCATTCTGAATTTATGTGGTCTGATTGGAATGATACACGAGGATTTCATATATTTGACCTAGAAACTAGAGACCTAACCTTTATACCTAATGAATATACCATTCATCATAAATTTGAATATGATGAAAATAATATTGACTTAAAAAACTTAGAAGAAAAAGATTTTAATAACAAGATAGTTAAAATTATTGTAAAAAACAAAACAGATAACTTTGCTTTTGATTCGTTTATTGAACTTCTTGAAAACTATTCTCCTTACAAATATCAAATTATAGATGAAGTCATTGAGATAAATGAAGAAGATTTAGTGTTAGAAGCAGAATCTACACTTGACATATTTAAAAAATATATATATAGTTCTAATACTGGTTCTATTGTGAAAGATGAACTTGAAAGAGTTATAGTAGAACTATATAATGAGGCAATTGATAAAGAATGATTATTTTTGAAAATATAAAATGGAAGAATTTTCTTTCCACTGGTAATGTTTATACTAAAATCAATTTATCAAAAAATAAAAATACACTCATAATAGGTGAGAATGGTGCAGGAAAATCTACCATTCTCGATGCACTTACTTTTGCTCTTTATAACAAACCATTCAGAAAAATTAATAAAGGGCAGCTTGTTAATTCTATTAACAATAAAGGTGCTGTTGTTGAACTTGAATTTTCTTTATACAAAAACAAATATAAGATTGTAAGAGGAATTAAACCAAATATTTTTGAGGTCTATAAGAATAATGATTTAGTAAATCAAAATGCAGATTCTAAAGACTATCAAGAATATTTAGAAAAGCATATTCTAAAAATAGGTTATAAATCTTTTTGTCAAGTTGTTGTTCTTGGGTCAGCAACATTTCTTCCGTTTATGCAATTGCCTGCTGCACAGAGAAGAGAGATTGTTGAAACTCTTTTAGATTTACAAATCTTCACAACTATGAACAGTGTTCTAAAAGATAAAGTTCAGAAAAATAAAGAGGATTTTATTAGAGTAGAAGAACAAAAAAGAAATATAGAAGAAAAAATTATTATAATCAAAAAGTATATTGAAAAAAGAGAACAGGAAAGCAAAGAAAGTGTAGAAACAAAAGAAAAAGAAATTGAAAAGATTGATGAAATTATCATTTCTAAAAAAGAGGAACTGAAAAAAGTTGAGAAGGAATATCACGAATTATCTCAAGATATTTCAGATGATAAAAAGATTACATATGAGAATACAAATCTATTACTGCTAAGAGAAAAAATAAATTCTAAAATAGATATGGTCTCTGAAGAAATAAAATTCTTGGAAACAAATGATGATTGTCCAACCTGTAAACAGAGAATAGAAGAAAGTTTTAAATTAGAATCTATTGATGATAAGAATGATAAACTTAAAGAATATAAAGACGGTTTATTTCTTCTAAAAGAAAAAATATTCAACAATGAAAAGGAAATGCAAAGTTTAAATGAAAGTAAAGAAAAATTAGAAAAAGTAAAAGACCAATTTAGAGATATAAGTTTTGACTTATCTTCAACAGAGAGAATGAAAAAATCTATTGAAGCAGAAATAAAAAGTATAAAGAAAAAAGAGTCTACTATTAGTAATGAGGAAATAAAAGACAGTGAAGAAGAACTAGTAAGAATTAATGATATATATAATGAGTTGGTAAAAAAGAAAGATTTGTATTCTGCATCATCTGTGTTATTGAAAGATAATGGAATCAAGTCTAGGATTATTAAAAAATATATTCCTATAATCAATAAACTTATTAATAAGTATCTTTCTGATTTAAATTTCTTTGTTAAGTTTGAATTAGATGAAGAATTTAATGAGGTGATTAAAAGTAGACATAGAGACGAGTTTTCATATTCATCTTTCTCAGAAGGCGAAAGGATGAAAATAAATCTATCAATACTTTTTACTTGGAGAATGATTTCTCAATTAAGAAATTCTATCAATACAAATCTATTGATTATGGATGAAGTTTTTGATAGTTCTCTTGATAGTGAAGCAACTGAAGATTTTATGAAACTATTGAATGAATTTGGAGACAAAACAAATGTGTTTATCATTTCACACAAAACAGAACAGTTAAATGAAAAATTTGACAATATTATTCGATTTAAAAAACAGAAAAACTTTAGTAAGATAGTACAATGATATTAGATATTGTAGACAAAACAAATCCTATACTTAAAGAAAAGATGGATAGATTTGATTTTTCTGAACCACAAACAGATCCAATAGAATTAGCACATAATTTAACTCAGACTATGATTCATAATAATGGATTAAGTCTTTCAGCAAACCATGTTGGTTTGCCTTACAGAGCATTTGTTATTATGTCTAATCCAGTTATCTGTTGTTTTAATCCAAGAATTGTAGATGAAACAAATGAAACCGTTTATCTAGAAGAAACAAGCTTGACTTATCCTGGATTATCAGTTAAGATAAAGAGACCGTCTAATATTAAATTTAGGTATGAGCAACCTAATGGTGATATAGCAACAAACAAATATATTGGTATGACTTCAAGATTGATACAGCAAGAGTTAGACCATTTGAATGGAATTCTATTTTATACAAAAGCATCTGCTTATCATTTAGAACAGGCGAAGAAAAAAAGGAAAAAACTTTATGGAAATAAAAATTGAAATAGAAACTCTTAGAAAAAATAAACTGTTTATTGCTACGCCTATGTATGGTGGACAGTGTGCTGGTATGTTTACTAAGAGTGTAGCAGATCTATCAGCATTCTGTGCTAAACACCAAATTCCATTACAATTATATTTTATGTTTAATGAATCCTTGATTACTAGGGCACGAAACTATTGTTGTGATGAATTTATGAGGTCTGATGCAAATCATCTTATGTTTATTGACTCTGATATTGGATTCAATCCACAAGATGTTATTGCACTTATGGCACTTCAGTCTCAAAATGAAGACTATGATATTATTGGTGGTCCTTACCCTAAGAAGTGTATTTCTTGGGAGAAAATTAAGAGGGCAGTAGATAAAGGAGTTGCTGATGAAGAAAGTAATGTTCTAGAAAAGTTTGTAGGAGATTATGTATTTAATCCAAAAAGTGGACAAAATCAAATTAAGCTATCTGATCCAGTGGAAGTTTTAGAAATTGGAACTGGATTTATGATGGTTACAAAAAATGCAATGTCTAAATTTCAAGAATCATATAAAGAGTATATGTATAAACCAGATCATGTAAGAACAGAACATTTTGATGGATCTCGTGAAATTATGCAATATTTCCAAGCAGAAATTGATCCAAAAACAAAGCGATATTTATCAGAAGATTATTGGTTCTGTCAAAAAGCACAAGAAGCAGGACTTAAAACTTGGTTGTGTCCTTGGATGCAACTTCAACATGTTGGTTCATATATTTTTGGTGGTTCTCTTGCAGATCTTGCAGCGATTGGTGCTGCAGCAACAGCAGACCCTTCTAATCTTTCTAAATCTAAAAAGAAATAACTTAGGATTATATTATGAAAATTGATAAGAATATTATTAATATTTTGAAAAACTTCGCACAAAACAGTTTATCCCTTTCTGTAAAAAAGGGAAATAAAATTGGTGTTATTTCAGAATCAAGAAATACTATCGCTGAATCATATCTTTCAGTTCCATTTGAACGAGACTTTGCAGTTTATGATTTGAGTAAATTTATTTCTTGTTTATCAATGTTTTATGAACCAGAGTTGATTTTTCAAGAATCATATGTTACTATTACTGATGGTAACAGGTCTGTTAACTATATGTATGTAGATGAAGAGCTTATTAGTAAATGTGTTATACCTGAACACAAATTAACAACAGATCCACAAGTCGCAAAGTTTAATATAACATCACAAAATCTAAAAGATGCAGAAAAAGCATTATCTGTTCTATCTGTTCCTAATATTGTTTTTGAAGGAAAAAATGGTAAACTAAAAATGATTGTTTGTGATGTAAAAGTAGACTCTGGTAATAACTTTGAGATTGTTGTTGGTGAAACTGATAATAATTTTAAAGCAATTTTTTTAGCAGAAAATATTAAAATACTTGGTGATGACTATAGAATTGTTTTAGGGCAAGGTGTTGCAAAGTTCTATGGTAATGTTATTGAGTATTGGATTCGTTATGATCATCAAAGTGTGATGAATTAATTGAGGAAATAAAATGGAACAGTTTTTGTGGACTGAACTTTACAGACCAAAGTCTGTAAAAGATACTATTTTGCCTGATAATATGAAATCTGTTTTTCAATCATTTGTTGATAAAAAAGAAGTTCCAAATATGATTCTATCTGGAACCTCTGGTGTTGGAAAAACAAGTGTTGCAAAAGCAGTTCTCACTGAACTAGAGTGTGAATATCTAGTTATCAATGGTTCATTAAATGGTAATATTGATACTCTTAGAAATGAAATTCATAATTTTGCTTCAACAGTATCTCTATATGGTGGTAAGAAGTATATTATTCTTGATGAAGCAGATTATCTAAATGCTAATTCAACACAACCTGCTCTTCGTAATTTTATGGAAGAGTTCTCTAAAAATTGTGGATTTATTCTTACCTGTAATTTCAAAAACAGAATCATTCAACCTCTACATTCACGATGCACAGTGATTGATTTTAACTTTAACAAAAATGATAAAGTTAAACTTGCTATGTGTTTTATGAAAAGAATTGAAATGATTCTTAAAAATGAAGGTATAGAATATGAAAGAAGTGTGATTGCTGAAATTATTCAAAAATATTTTCCTGATTTTAGAAGAGTTTTAAACGAACTACAAAGATATTCTTCATCAGGAAAAATTGATACTGGTATTCTTGTTGATGTAAAAGAAACTTCTATTACAGAGTTAATTTCAATTCTTAAACAGAAAAATTATCCAATGTTAAGGAATTGGTTGTACAACAACTCAGATTGTGATATGAATGAGTTATATAGACAGTTTTATGAACACGGTGCCGAATATTTTACAAAGCAAACTTTACCACACCTAATTATTTTACTTGGTAAATATCAGTATCAAAATGCATTTGTTGCAGATGCAGAGATTAACTTTATGGCATTTTTAGTTGAAGTTATGGTAGAATGTGAAATTTTAGATAAGTGAGGTTATTATGACAAAAAATATTACAGATGTTAGAGTTTTAAATGTTCTTGATGTTTATCAAGATAATCCTCTTGGTAATAGATACGTATATCAGTATAAAATTGGTAGCACAGGAAAGTGGAATGATGCTGAAATTGCATACTGTAAGCAAGAAATAAACACAAACAATAGAGTCGAAATGACACAAAAAGAGTTCAATACTATTGTTACTGAGGGTGTGAAACAACAAAATGAAGTAATTGAAGATAATTTAGACGATGAATAATTATGATTGGAGATATGAAAATAGTATAACAAGAGATAAAAAATATTTAGAAGTTAATTCTGAAGAAAAATATATAACAGGAAGAACAAATAAAGTCCTTTCTAACTATCTAGATACTATTCTTTATTCAAATTCTATGAATATGAATAGACATCTAGAAGATAAAATGCAATACGAATATCTTTTTTATTCTATAAAAGCAAGAAAAAGATTCTTTAAAAGAGATAAATCTTCACCTTTTGATGATATTTCTTTAGTTTGTGATTATTATAAATATAATCGTAAGAAAGCAGAACAAGCGATTAAAGTTCTGACTAAGGAACAACTCTACAAAATTAAAGAAAAATTACAAAAAGGTGGAGAAAATGAACAATCTAGATAATCTTGTTGAAGTGACTATTGCTGAAGACGAAGATTTCCTTAAAATAAAGGAGACTTTAACTCGCATTGGTATTGCTTCTAGAAAAGAAAATAAACTTTATCAATCCTGTCATATTTTACATAAACAGGGTAAATATTATATTGTCCATTTTAAAGAGTTATTTGCTCTTGATGGAAAACCAACTGATTTCTCTGATGAAGATAAAGGTAGAAGAAATACTATCGTAAATCTTCTAAAAGAATGGGATTTGGTTTCAGTTGTAAACCTAGAAAAAATTGAATCTCCTAGAGCACCTATGGGACAAATTAAAATCATTCCTCACAAAGAAAAAAGTGAATGGGTTCTAGAGGCAAAATATAATATCGGCAGAAAACGAAATAGATAATAGGTAAATATATTATGAAAATTTTTGATAAAGCACTATTAACACACCTGTATTCTTTTAATAAAAAAGAACCTAAAACACCTGCAGAAGAAAAACTTCAACAAATCCAGGAAATTTTGTTCCCTCCTTTGAAGCGATATACTGATAAGGATGGAAGAAAATTTCACGTGGATTATTGTGCTGATACTAATTTACAAGCAGCACTTCACGATTTAGAAGATGATTTTAATGATGAAAACACTAGAAAAACTATTAAAAGTGTTGAAGAAAGAATCATCAATGTAAGAAAAGTATTGGAATTTAATCAACCATTAGATAGTGATGCACAATATGTGATTGCTGATGATGTAGAGAATATTGAAGAGGATTAAAATGAGAAAGAAAACTATCTTTGCTACTATTGTAGCAGGAGGAATTTTTTGTGCCGGTTATCTAGGGTATGCTGATGTCCAAGGATTAGAATCAGTATCATCTCTTATATTCCTACATAACAAAAAATATAACTATAAAATTGTTAAAATTGTAGATGGAGACACAGTAGAATTTGAAGCAAAATTCTTACCAGACCCTCTCAAGAAAACTCTCAAATTAAGAATTGATGGTGTTGATACGCCAGAGAAAAATCACCTTGCAAAGTGTGATTTAGAGAGAAAGAAAGCACAAAAAGCAAAAGAGTTTACCACAGAACAAATCCAGAACGCTAGGGAAGTAAGAATCATTCTCAAAAAATGGGGTAAGTTCGGAGGAAGAATAGTTGGGGATATCTCCTTGGATGGTAAACTTCTTAGCAAATTATTAATTGACAATAAACACGCTGCCGTATATATTGGTGGGAAAGGTAAGAAGAAGGATTGGTGTAAATGAGTAAAGGAGCACAGTTTATTTTAATCCTTATTACCTTTTTGTATTTTATTGGATTTGTTTATATTCAAGAAGCATATTCACATAATTGGTATGATAAATGGTGTTGTAATGAAAAAGACTGTGCTCCTGTAATTAAAATGGTTCGTCATAAATCAAATAAAGGTTGGTTAATGACTTCAAGACACGGAACAGCTTTTGTTCCAGACGATCCTAAATTAGTTAAGATGTTGCATTCGGAAGATTCAAATGTTCATATTTGTATTGGTAATTTTGAGCAGCATCCATATTCTTATGATGAAAAAGCAAAAGAAAGTTCTGGTTATGCACGATGTGTGTATTGGCCAGTAAGTTAAACAAATGAGGAGAAAGAAAGTGTTTAATCGTTTTTACTCAATTGGAGTAGGATTTCTTATTGTTTTAGTGTTTGTGTTATCTGCACTAACTTCAACAAAAGCAGAAGCTGCCATTAAATGGGTTGATGGAAAACCAATTTTCTATACTAAGAAAGTTGTTAAGAAAAAAGTATATTCTAAGAGAAAAAGATATGCTAAGAAAAA
>TARA_Y100000385_G_scaffold59774_1_pt1 | contig 28639 bp, 33 predicted proteins | sample TARA_Y100000385 | Tara Oceans TARA_Y100000385 (sample SAMEA2620980) | marine metagenome | biome: marine biome (ENVO:00000447); feature: surface water layer (ENVO:00002042); material: "saline water (ENVO:00002010), including plankton (ENVO:xxxxxxxx)" | depth 5 m
TTCAGGTAAGTGGAAACTATTTAAAGACAATCAAGCTGAGCCTACAACAACAGTTAATACTTCTGGTACTGGCTATGCAGTTGGTACATTAGTTGCAAACGTTGAAGGTAATATTACAGGTGCCGTAACTGGTAATGCTGATACTGCTACTAAGCTTGCAACAGCAAGAGCATTTACTACTACGGGTGATGTTGTATTAGCTTCAGCTAACTTTGATGGTAGTGCAAACTTTACTACAACAGCAACGATTCAAACAGGTTCAGTAGAACATGCGATGCTTGCAGCAGATTGTATAGATGGAGATAACATACAAGATGATGTAATTAATAGTGAACATATAGCAGCAGACAGTATTGATGCTGAACATTTAGCACCGAATAGTGTAAACACAGATGCTTATATTGATGGTTCTATTAGTAACGCACATATAGCAAACGCTACAATTGCAGGTGGTAAATTGCAAAACGATACTATTACAGCTACTCAAATAGCAGCAAATTCAGTTGGCTCAAGTGAATTATCAGACAATGCAGTTGACACAGCAGCTATTGCAGCTGACGCGGTAACAGGTGCTAAGATAGCTGATGACACTATTAACTCAGAACATTATGTAGATGCTTCAATTGATAATGCTCACTTAGCAGATGACTCAGTTGCAGCTAATAACATTGTTTCTGGAACTATAACAGGTGGTAAGATTGCTAATGATACTATAGCAGAAGCAAATATGGCAGATGATGCTATTGGTTCAACTCAGTTGAAATCACTAGCAACACTATTGATTATTAACTCAGCAGGAACAACTGTTAATACAATTTATGGAGCAGGTGCTTAAATATTAATCACGTCTATTTATACTTTTCCATTTAAGATTAGTATAAATAGACTTAACACAGGAATATAAATAATACTATGGCAGCAAGAACACCCTTAAAATTAGATGGTACAAATGTTAGAGAAATGTCGAGTACCGATTATAACAACTGTATAGCGCGGATGGCATACTTATATTTAACAGATCCTTCTGTTACATTGTCTCAAGTTGGTAGTAGTGGTTCATTAAGTGGTATGAATGATACAAGAACTCAAGCTGGCGCTTCAACATCTGATGCGACTAACTTTCATACTGAGGGTGAAACACCTAACGTAAGTACAGTAACAGTAGGTTATGATAGAATTAATCAAGCTACTGTATCAGCAAGTGCACCAGCTGATACAAACAATATTAGATTTCCAGCATACATTGATAGTAGCAATAATATAAAAGCTATGACACAACAAGAAATGTATGATACATATGCTAGTGATGCAATTGATGCTGTGATAGCAGCGTTACCATATCAAATTGGTACATCTACTACGCCTCCATCAGGATATACTAATGTTTCAACAACACCGGTATTTGTAGATACACGAGCAAATGCTGGAGCATATACAGCTGGTGGTATTGGTGAAACACAAGACCAACCAACAACTATAACTAACTATTATCTTCATAGAGCTAATGGTTCGTCTACTGATTATAGTGCAACACCAATGACTATTAATTCTAGTGGCAACCTTGAAGAACTTACACAAGCAGAATTCGATGTTATCATGAAAGAATGTATTAGATATACTGCAGAAAGTTTATCTGGTAATAGAGTAAGATATTATATCGATGGCTCAGGTACTTCATTAGGTACAGGTATGGTTAACACTAAACTAAACAGTTCAACATATCAACAAAGATATGTTAACACTGATGACTATCGAACACAAGAATTTCCGTCAGGTTCGGCGGCAACAATTTCAACATACTATTTAAAAGCGAGGAAAGAATAATGGCAGCAGCTACAATGATTAATAAAAAGAACTACGTATCGGCAGCATTTATTGATGCTGAACGAAAAAACATTGAGGTGTTACTTAATATGCCTCACACAGAGGAAAAGACTTTAACGCCACACGTTATTGAAGCTGATCCGAAAAATCCAGAATATAAAGCATTAATGAAACTTGTTTCTGAAGACCAACTTCATGAAATGACGTGGGCTACTAAAACTGCAGAGAGCGAAGCTTTCTTAGAGATGGCAAGACAAATGCTTGCAGATGATATCAAAGCAGAAGCAATAGTTGAACCTGAAGTTGTTTTATCAAAAACTCAAATTTATCCAACGATTGTAGATACTATATTTACAAACATGGAAAACGAAGACCATCTATTTGCTTTAAAGCTAGCATTGTTTCAAATACAGGAAATTAGAGAATCAACTGATACTACAACTAAGACTGCATTGAGAAAAGGTAAAAATAAAATTGTAGTATTACAACATGCTTTTAATCTTATTGGTGTAAGACAAACTCTACATGATGATGATTCTGTAATGGACCGTAAAAAATCAGATGAGAAACTTAAAAAGGAAATGGCAAACACAGATGTGACAGGCCCTGCAGGTGCTGGTGCTGGTGTTAAGTTAGAAGCAGCTCAAGAAAGAGCAATATCAGCTGCAGCAAAAGAGTCTAAGGCTGCGAAAGAAAAAATTTAGTCCACCAACCAGTCCAACCTTCTTCCATCAAATGGTGTAGCTGACCTAGTGTTACTACACCATATTTTTTATCAGGTTTATAAACATCTATCTTTGGACATACTGGATCGAATACACTAAACTCAGTTTCTTTATAATACCATTCATCACTTCCTTTATTATATTTTTTCATATATACAGATGCATAAGGCCAGAACTTTTCCCACATATGAGATACATCGCCCGCCCAAGAAACAATAGATGAGTTAAGTGGTGTATGTGCTTCTTCTCTCCACCACGTATCTTCTAATAATGTAAATTTCTTTCTCCATAAATTTGGTAACTTATCATAGATAACTATATCTAAATCAAAATATAAATTATATCCATCTCTATACCTGTCATACATCTGCAATTTATTATACCAATTACCATATGGGTCATCTTCAATAACTACAAACTCATCATACTCTATACCTGAATAATTATCTATCATATGTTTTAAGTTATCAACATGCCATTGAGTAAACTTATCGCCGAACCTACAACATATTATTCTTCTCATTTCCAATGCTCATCTACAAAAGGTAATGGGCATTCATGTATAGTATTATCTAAACCAGTAAAGTGTACTACTTTAATGTCAGAATTTACTTCGTCTAAAAGCATATGATCAGTATCAAATCTTTTGCAATATTTTTTATTAAGAAGATTGTTAAGAAAGAAATCATTAATGGAATATTTGCTTATCCATTTTTCTGGTGTTTTAATTATCTTTGCTTTCTTGTGATAAGTTATTTTCCAGTTAACATAATTTTGTTCTCCATAATATGGATAGTGGACAGTACCATCATCAAAGAATTTCATTTGCCAATACTCTGGATTTAATATAAAGTCTTCCCACACATATGATAAACTACCAGATTTAAATTTATAAAACCCGCCATTTACATCTAGTGATAATCCCTGCTCTACTGCTTCATCTGAATGCCACCATATACCATAAGTAATTAATTCATTTTCTTTTACAGGATGACCTATAAGTTCATCAACATTGTTTGTAATAACTTGGTCAATGTCCATAACAATTATATCATCACCTGGTTTTTGAAAAGCAAAGTGTGGAGAGAAGAACTTTAGTTTATGCCAATGTAATTTAATATCGCTGTTATCATAATATGGTAATACTATATCTGCTTTAACATTAGGATTGTCGCTAAGACATACTGATTGGAATGGTATACTACAGTTCCTTCTTATACTATCATATAATTTACCTACATAATCTGGACTATATCTATCACCAAAATAAACAGTGCATATCTTAAGCATCAAATATATTCCTATCCATTCTTCTCCACACACAATCAAAGTCTTTACATATTGCATGGACGATTTTGGTTTCAGCTGGAATGAAACGTTGTTTATCAAAGAAGTAATGCCATTCATTATCAAGCCATTGTACATCAATGTTATTAACTTTTAATTTGTAAGAGAAGATTGTTTCATTATCATACCTAAACATATCAAGAATATTCTGAGGATATAATCCAGTTGCTGCATAGTCATCGCTTCTTAATGAAGTCATCATTTCTATTATATGTCTAAATCCACCAAAGTAATCTAATTGTTTTACTTGTTCTGCAGTAGCACCAATAATTCCAGTGTTAATTACATCATTAGCATGTGGGTAACCACCATCTAATAACATAGCTTGACAATTATAAAATTTTGCTGATGGACTTCTAATGCTATGGTTAACCTTTAAGTCTTTAATGACTTGTTTATTATTATTAAGAACACACATACCCTTTGATAAATCCCAAGCATCAAAGAAACTTTCATTAGTTAAAGGTACAGCATCAAAATCTAAATATAAAATTTCATCATGGTGTTTTGCTAATTCATTAAGGAGATGTATTTTATAAAAGTTTATTACTTCGTATCCAGTAAATTCTGGAAAGTCTCTATTGAATTCTTTTTCCCATGCTATATACCTATGGTCATAAGTATACATTTTAAAAAATGCACCTATGCTTTTAGCATAATCTCTTTTGGTTTGAACTAATTTATCATAATGTTTTTTAAATGCATCTATTGTATGGTTTGCTTTCTCTGGAGTGTCATGTTTATTTTTTGACGTGGTGCCAAAGTGCTCAGCTGCTGGTACATCTACGTATACGCTATAAACTATTCTTTTCATATCTTTCCAATTAACATAAATCTAGTACCTCTCTCGTCTGTTATTTCATCTTCCTGTAATACCTTTGCTTTAGGTGGTAGTTGTCCTTTAAATTCTAGTAGGCTACTTACGCAATTAATATGACCTGCAATATCATACATATTATTAGAAGTAAAAGCAAAGTGTGCTGTAGATTTAACACGATCCCACCAAGGGATTTTATAGGTTTTATGTTCAAGCCAATCTCCGGTTATGAATGGATTATCTTTCCATATTGACCTAGGGCCAATGGGTCCCCAAAGATACATTGGTTTCATATGTTCGCATGATGTATTAATAAAGATATCAGCTTTGTCATATACATCTCTATAATCTTCAAAGACGTCTGCTGTTATCCAATCAACATTATCGTATTCATAAAAGAATCTATTTTGTCCAATTGAAATAGCATGGTCATCAGCATCAATAGCAGTAATCTTTTTTACTTTATCATGTAACAATGGGATAAGAATACTTCCATACCAACATCCAAATATAACAACTTCAGTATCTTTATTTAAAAGATTTAGTTTATCTAGGTTATCAACTAATTTTCTTTTAGCTTTAACTTGACTATCAGAAACTGAATCCAAAATATCATCTTCATATTCTGGTTCATGCTTGATTGCTGTGAAAATAATTTCAATTAACTTTGTATCGTTATTACATAAATCTAATATAGTCTTAAGGAATGTAGTATCGTCCTCTTCTTTTATTGCAGTTAGAATATCATATAATTTATCAATCCCTAATGCTTTATCATTATTTAATTCTAGAATATTTTTTATATTCTTTAGTCGATCTCTACTAACCATTAACTCCATCCATCATGTGTTACCCTTTTAATTAACATCCAATCATTAATTACTAATATATCTATAGCAGTTTCTCTAAACGTTCTAATAGCGTGCCAAGGTTCTTCTACAATAGGTTCTTGAGAATTAAAACTTGTATTAAGTAACATGGGTATATCTGTCACTTTATAGAATTCATTAATGATATCATAGTATCTTTCGTTTTGTTCTCTGTTAATTGTTTGTATTCTTGCTGTGCCATCAACATGAGTAACGCCAGGAATCTTCTCAGATATAACTCGCATAATTCTTGACATATATGGTGATGGCTGATTTGTATCAAAGTATTCTTGATAGTGTTCCTCTAATACAGCAGGAGCAAATGGTCTAAAGTCTTCTCTATTTTTTATTGTACTATTAATAATTTCTTTTATATCAGGATTACGTGGGTCTGCTAATATACTTCTATTACCTAATGCTCTATTGCCACTCTCAGATTTACCTTGGAACCAACCTACTGTTTTACCATCGGCAATTTCCTGAGCAACAACTTTCATATTAAGGGGTTCCCATTCTAAATGTTCATATCCCCATTCAAATGTTTCATAACCTTCTTCACCATCTTCATTATAAATCTTACTAGGCTCCCAATCATATGCTTTACCAGAATATGTATCTACTATATGCTTATTACCATTTAATACATAGTCAGCATGTTGATATACACCTAAGGATTGACCCTCATCACCAACCGCTGGTGGTATATAAACATTTTTATAATGCTTCGTAAACTCTTCATTCATATACCCATTATAAGATACACCGCCAGCAACACAAAGATTCTCTGAAGTTTTAAGTGGATAAACGAATTGTCTTATTTTATCCATTGTAAATATTTGAAGAGTGTGTGCCAAATCTATTTTTCTATATCTATCTAAATCAATATGGTCAAATTTTTCTTGCTTCTTTTCTGTTATTTTTCCAGCTAGTATTATTTCAAATAATTCATAGAAGTAATCGTTCCTTTGTCCATAAGCTGATAGCCCCATAAGTTTACCTGCTCCTAATGTACCAAACCCAGTTAAGTTTGACATGTGATTCCATAACCATCCAATAGGTAATACATCAGACAGATCGGTCATATTATTATCTTTATCAAAGAAACAACATCTATATCTATTACCAATACCATCAATAGCTAATTTATCTGCTTCCTCAAATCCTGAATTAAGAAATGCATATGTAGCATGTGATTGGTGATGGTCTATAAAGTATATCCCATCTTTATAATAGTGGTCCCATAATTTTTTAGGTTGCCACTCGAATATTTCATCATGTCCTTTTAGTACACCTTTTAATAATTCTTCCTTTGACATTCTTACACCGCCATAGGTATAAGTAAATGCTAAGACACTATCATCTTCTTTTACAAAATATTCTTTAGTGAATTCATCATTTAATCTATAATCGCTAGGATTTAAGATATCTGATTGATGAGCATAAGCTTCTACTCTATAAGGCAAGTTATGTTTAAATCGTGTTTGTCTTTCTCTTTGATTATGCCATACTCCATCATATGTGTTATGGTCATGTAGGTTTAGTGCTACTGCTTTTATTTTATTCATTTAGTATGCTCGCATATTTTTTAATATTAAAGTGTCCTTTAGGTTGGACAAATTCTGTACAGGTTTTACAATAATTTTCATATTTAAATAATCTGAAGTTCATCATCTTATCTATATTCTCTTGAGTTATTTCAAATTCTTTAGAGGTGATAGCATTGTTTGCAAACTTCTTACTGCAATGTACTAAGTTTTGATTCTCAAAATTAATAACAGGTACCATAGGAAATGCTGCACACATCTTCCTATCTATTTCAGCTGCTTGGGGATTTAATCTTATCTCATCAAAGCCAGGTGCTCTACCATTAAACTCTTTCCACAATGTATTCTTATGGTTTAACTTTTCCATAGCTTCGGGATATAGATGTTTATACTTCTCAAAGTTAGGTGTCTTAATAACTAGATTATAATTATTAAATTCATTCTCATCATGAAATTCATATGACTTTGGACCTAATAAAGATATCTCATGCTCATAAAAATCTAATACCATATGTTCAACATATATTATATCTGCGTCTTTTAATATTTGTGGGTATCTTCTACGAACAGTAGAGTTAGATAGTACTTCACACACATGATTAGGATTACTTTTAATTGCTTCAATGACCTCAGGTAAATTCTTTACTAAGCCTGGCTCACCACCCAATAGATTACACCTTACTTTATAATCCCTTAAGTAATATAATGTTCTTTCTAAGAACTCCATATCAACAGTGAGGTTTCTTTGTTCTAACGTATAGCTAGTACAATAATGACAATCCTTATTACAAGACATTGTTAAAAAGAAGTCTATTCCTAAATATTTATTTTGTACGTCTATTAATTTTATCATATATAAATTTATTCAATGCTATTAATAATTTTGCTTTTGGTTTATCTTTAAATTGAACATCATTCCACTTTGGATAATTTGGCATAGTATATATTTTTTCTACAATATAAGAATATATATCTTCTGATTCTTCATGACAAAAGCTTTCATCAATTATTACATCATCTATTACAAGCTCCATACCTTTAATAAGGGTTTCTAATTTTTCATCATTGATAACAGTCATATTAGCATTATCATCTATTACAACAATCTTATTATTTATTATCTCAATCATACTGACATTAAAACTATATTAATAACTTCTTCTATTTCTTGGTCAAATAAATATGGATTCATTGGTAACGTTAATATTGTATCACATATTTGTTTTGAATTTTTAAATCCATTACTTCTATGTATAACAGTTTCATACATTGGATGTTCAGGAATAGGTTTAGGATAATGTATTCCTGATTCTTTTATTCTATCTTTTATTTTATCTCTTAACTCTTTAGTCTCAAACCTAATAACATATTTATGGTATGTATGTTTTAACCCAGGCTCAGGTTTTTGTATATGAACTGGTAAATCTTTAAATGCTTCATCATATGTTTCAGCGATAACCTGTCTTTGGAAATTCCACTTATCCATCTTCCCTAATCTAAAATTAATAAACTCAGCATTCATACCAAGCATCTTTGAATTATAACCTAATACTTCGTGTTCACCATGCTTTCTTAATTTTCTAAAGTACACTGCTTGTTCTTTATCATCTGTAAGTACAGCACCGCCGCCAGCAATACCAGCAACTTGTTTATTAGCATTAAAACTAAATGTACTAATATCTCCTATGTTACCTGCTATCCATCCATTGTAATTAGAACCTAACGCTTGGCAAGCATCTTCAATAAAGACAATATTGTTTTGCTTACAGTACTCTTGTATTTCTGCAGTGTCAGATATACTTCCAAATAAAAATGGATATACAATTGCTTTTGTTTTATCGCTGACCATATCCATAATGCTTTCTAATGTTATGTGGTATGTATCTAAATCTACATCACAAAATACTGGTGTGGCACCAGCTAATGATACACATGATGCTGATGATATCCAAGAGAAGCTAGTCACTAATACTTCATCATCAGGTTTAAGACCTAAGCTCAATAAAGAAAATGTTAAAGCATCTGTTCCACTAGCACAAGCAACTGCAAACTTTCTACCAGTTAATTCTTTTAAACTCTTTTCAAGAAATTCTATATTTCTTTCTTGTTCTTTTTGCATTGTACTATCAAAGAGTTTTATATACTCTTCTTTATTTTCTAGATATTCTCTATCCCAACCTGTTGCCATATATCTTCTCCAATTCTCCATGTAAAAATTCTGTAATAAGTAGTTGACCTTTAGCACTAGGGTGAACATCTAAATCAGATATTACATATTCTAAATATCCTCTATCCTCAAGTCGTTTTTCCCACCAAAGATGATAGTCAAGGGGGAAGCCTAAATCATTACCATCTTCATCTACTTTACTGTAAAGCCTTTGCCATTTATTAGAGACTGGCCATCCAATAAATTTACCGTCTTGACCAAGATGTTTATCATACGCCAAAATTACAGAAACAAGTTTATTCATATCTTTCTCATAGTTGCCAGGATATTTTTCTCTGTCTTCATCTAACTTCTTACCACCAAACATTAAGTCTGCTTCAACAGGTTGTAAACCATGTATATAATCATCATACGGATGTATCATGTGAAACTGTATAAGAGGTATATTAAAAGCATCACACATTATTTTTAATGCTAATTGGTATCTTAAAGTTTTACGCATCCAACCTATAAGATGACCATGATCGTGTACCCTTTGAGATGCCCAACTAAAAACCGTGTTTCCAGAATCCAGTTGCCAATCTTGTCTATGACACTGCGTCCATCCTGCAACAACCAATCCTATTTGAGATTTATCTTCTATATGCATTATTTCTGATTGCAATCTAGAAAATATATATTCATTACCAGCTCCACCTCTTGCAGTATTGCATGTTCTCATATTTAATTTTTCGCTTAACAATTCAGGCCACTTAGGCCAAGACGTATCTAGAGATGGGTAAGCAGTAGACCTAAATCTTTTATCTGCATTACTATCTCCACCAGCTATTAATATTTTCATATTAAGTCTCTATCTATTATTTCTGTGTGTAAAAAATTTGCTATCCATTCATGCCCTTTAGCATTAGGATGAGTATCAACTTTATCTATTATGTATTTATCGTCACTTCCAAAATGCATTAGCCATGATAAATCATATCCACCACTAACTGAATAACCCTTTTCAGTATATATAATTGGCCAACCGAGATATTTATTATCATCTATGCTAGGCCACGTATCTCTAATTAATCTAACTATGTTATCTTCATCTTTTTCTGGATGAAAGTTTGGATAATCTAGTTTTCTTTTTTTATTATTCTCTACATCGAAGTACTCTAATCCATCCATATAATTGTCATATGGATGTATCATTTGGAATTGAACATATGGTATATCCCATCTTTCACATAATGTTTGAAGAGATAATTGGTATCTTAAAGCTTTCTTCATAAAATATAAAATGTTTCCACGACTATCTACCTGATCTGAAAACCAAGTATTTCTCCACAATATTTTGTTCCTTAAGCTTTGGTCATATGTTGAATCAAATTGTTCAATATTTTGATAATCTCTTCTATGAGATTCTGTCCATGCTGCAACAACCAATCCTATTTCAGATTTATCTTTAGTTTGTATTATCTTATCATGTAATGTTGAGTATATGTACTCATTACCAGCACCAGACCTTCCTAAATTTACTGGTGTCATATCTAATTTTTTAGCTAAATGTACTGGCCACTTAGTCCAAGAACAATCCATTTCTGGATATATGCTTGACCTATAAATATTATCTGTCCAACTACATCCGCTAACTATTAATTTTTTCATTGAATGTAATCTTTATAATGATTAAATAAATATTCTGCTATTTTTATATGTCCCTTTTCATTTGGGTGTCCATCAGTTTCTGATATTACACAATCACTTTGCCATTCAGGTGTATAAAATAATTTCATATTAAGAGGAAACCCACCAAGTTCTCTTGCTATTGGCCAACCAACAAAATTTGAATGATTAATTATTTTATCATATTCTAATATTCTTTCAAATATTACTTGTTCATCTCTTTCTTTATCACCTTGGTAAATATTTGTATACCAGCCCGATTCCGTATCATCTTTTGGAACTCCACCATGTATTATTTCTGCTTGAGTTGGTCCTAATCCTCTCAACAAATCTAAATATAAAGGAATCATTTGGCATTGCATGTGAGGTAAATTCTTATGTTCACATAATGTTTGTAAACCAACATAGTATCTTAAGCTTTCTTCAACCCAATTAATTAAATCACCTAACTGTTTTACTCTAGTATTTTTCCATTGACCATATGAATAGAGTTGATAATCATCTCTAAAAGATTGTGACCATGCTGATATTACTAATCCTATTCGATCTTGATAGTTATTATATTTGTCATAATAAATTTTGCCATTATATTTTTTTGGATGCTTTATAATAAAATCATGTAATGATGAATAGATATATTTATTGCCGGCACCAGACCTTCCTAAATTAATAATATCCATATCTAATTTTTCAGCTAATAACTCAGGCCATCTTTTCCAGGGGAAATGTAAATTTGGATAAGCATGAGAATGGTGGTGAGGATCGGTGAAACTATCGCCTGATACTAATAATATTTTTCTCATAAGCCTAAAGATTTTAATGAACCATCATACCCTTTTGGTGGTGGACCAATTCTCGGCAAATCTTTAATTGGATATAACTCATCGCCAAAAGCCCAGTTCCTTTCATAACACCAGAAACATTTACCACATACTCTTGTAAAATTATTTGTATACCATGCTGTACCAGTACATGATTTAGTGTGTGGATAAATTTCATTTAATAAAAATGGATGAGCAAAATATATAGCAGCAATAAATTTTTTATCAACATTAATAAATGGTTGATATATTTGCCTAAACATTGTTGGCCAATTTTCTTCGTGGGTACGCCTTGGTTCACTTACACTTAAAAATCCACCTTTAATCATGTCTTCTTCTGATGGGTTTTTTGACATACCATCGAACCTCATTGGCTTATCATACTTATCCATTAAATGTCTTGTGATTCTATCTATCAATAATACTTTCACCATGCCAACAACTGTCATATCTTTATATCTTTCATAATGATCGATACAATATTGAGCGTCAGCAAAATGTTTAGGGTCTTTATCATCAAATTCGAATACTTGTATATCTTGTAAGTTAGCATGTGGAAATTCTTTTTGCATCTTATCAATAAACATAATTGCTGAGTCAGCATCGCCTGGTGCATTTAAATCTCTACATGTATATGGTAACCATTCAATATCTGGAAAATGTGTTAAGCAAAGATATAGAGCTGATGCTGAATCGCATCCTCCTGATAGTGATACTAAAACTTGACAGGGCAAACCATTCTCATCAAGTTTAACATCATTTAAATTTTTAGTTTCTTCAGAAGTAAAAAATGGTATCGTTATTCCATTATATGTTATTTCCATTATGTATTCCTTGTGTTTCTCCAAGTCTCTAATTCTCTAGTGACATTAAAATATTCTTCGTTCTTAATTTTCTTTACAGTGTTTGCTTTACTAGGTGCTGGAAAATTATTATAAATGTCTTTCATACTATCACGAATATTTCTTGCTTTAGGATCGAATCCTCTATTTGTTTTAACTAACAATAAAGTAAAGCCTTCGTCTTCTGCCATTTGTTTTGCTATCTCTATCTCATGTTCATTATAACCAAACACAATAAATTGCCAAACAATAGCAACACCCATTGATTTACCTAATCGCATTGTTTCCCATACTGCATCACGGTCAGAACCAATACGATATAGTTCACTCTTTTTATCTATACCATCAACGCCAAAGTACCATGCATTCTCATTCATACCATAAGTAAATGCTTCTTCCCACCATTCCTGAGTATGTACTTTTCTTTGAGATTGACCGGCTGTAGCAATCCTTACACCACGACCAGAGCCATCTAATATTCTTAAAAATTCTAAAAAGTTTGGATTGTATATAGGGTCTGATAGTTGTCCACAGAATGTGACACAATGTTGGAAGTAATCTATAATCTTTTGAAAGTCTTTTGTCTCAAGATCGTATGCTCTTTTAATACGTGGTCCACCTTCTTTCTTTTGTCGAAGACATTGGGGACACCTTAAAATACATCTATGAGATGAATCAATGTTAGGCGAACCCCATACTTCATTTGTTGCGTACCAATCTGCTATCCGATCATTCGGTTGTAGTTGTGAAAATCTTGCCATTATATTGTTTCCGTCAAGTATAAATTATTATCTTTCCTTAAGTTACCACACTTATATTTACAATGCTTCATTGCGTGTTTTTGATCGTGTAATAATGTCCAGAAAAAATGATTCCATTCTTCTGATTTAAATATTGCTTCAATTGATTCAGCTTTATTTACTCGAAGATGTTCATCTTTTAATCCAAAGTATTCTACACCAAAGTCATTCTTTGGGTCATCTAACCAACAGCATGGTAACATAAACCCATCAGACGTATATGCAGCAGGTTTGTGATAAGACTTTGGCTCAAAGGTTAAACATCTTGGTTTAATCTCTAATACAAATTCGCCTATGTCAAGCTCTTGTGCTTCTTGGTCTTCCTTCTGCTTATTCATTGCAGCCTCACTTGAACTCATTACTGTAGCTCTCCATTTAAGTATACATCTGTTACACCTTCAAACGTAGGGAAACGATACTTACCGTTTAGTTCACCTGTACGTCTATCATCAAATGGTATATCTTTATTTAAAGTTTCTTGATGTAATCTTCTATCAACACCGTCCTGTTCATAACCAATACCAATTATAAGTTTAGCATTCATAAGTTTACCATCTGATCTTTTACCTAATATATCAGATATTGGATCGGAGTCAAGTGCTGAACATATTCCAGTTTTATATCCCATCATTGCTGCTGAAAGTATTAATTGACCAACTGAAATTCCAATTGAGAAATCTATTTGCTCTTCATAAATTGATAAAATATTTGGAGATACTCCTTCTTGTTGTGCCATGAAATGAGTACCACCCTTTACTGTACGACGATCTTCAGTATATACAAACATAGCATTTGCTAATATCTGAGAATTTTTTACAGAGTATTCATCATCTTGCCAAAACTCTCCATCCCTATCTTCAAACATACCTTCCATATCATCTTCCTTTGGAGTTTCAGATACAGGAAATAAAGAAAACTTTTTAGTGTTATCGTATATTGCTCTTATCTTTTCTTTGTCAGTAAAAACATGTAAAGCATAATGTGTTTCCATTTGTTTCTTTGGACTATGCTGCGCTGCATATATTAACGTGTCCAAATCTTTTTGTGGAATTGTTTTATCTAAGTCCCAATTCCTTTGGGCTTTTTGAGATACATCTACTGCATCTTTTATTTGTTCATTCACAATTACCTCCTAGGTATTACTACTATTTATAAGTTCTATTCGACGTTCCTTTGGAGTGTGATACTCCTTCAATTCAGGAAAGGTGTCGAATAAATCCATTTCCCACTTAGTTCCTTTGTAATGTTCATCTATCATTAATAGATAATCTAATGTGTCTTGATAATCTAATCTTTTTTCAAAATCTGGTTTATTAGGTACAAGACCAACTGGCTCTCCTTCAAGTAATTGTTGAATATCTGGAAATCCTTTGTACAATGGTATAAGTTTTTCTTTAAGTGGTTTTGGTAATACATTAGCGCATAATTTAGCAGGGCTTCTAATGTTCGACCAATTCACTTGATTAAATAAACCTAAATTGCCATTAACCCAATCTATTAATTCATGAAAACGAAGTACAGATAAAAATGATATAGCACCATTAATGTTTACTTCTACATTTGGATATTGGCGAACATGTTTTATATTATTAACAATCTCTTCCCAATTCGATCTACGTCTTATATAATTATTTGCTTCGCCCATTGAGTCTAATGATACTGTAAATTCAAATATATGAAAATGTGGAATCAATTTTGAAATTTTTAATCTTTCAAATTCTAATGTAGACATATTCGTTTGATATTTTACTATTATATTTTTAGCTTCACCTGATTCAATTATTTTTTCTAATAATTTATAAAACTTTTTCATTACTAAAGGTTCGCCACCAATTAATTTTAAATTATATATGTATGGAGCTACACTAACAATGTCATCAATGATGTCATCCATTGTATTTTTGTCTATGATATCAGGTGGAGTTTTAGCAAAATCAGAAAAAATAGTTTCACCTTTTAATTCTTCTGAATGTATTGTAGACAACCTAGTACTAGAATCATATGGAATACACATATAACAATCTAAGTTACAAGTGTTTCCAAAAGCTTTTACTTGTACCTCAAGTAATCTTTCTCTAAATGTAACCCTTCCATCTTTTCTAAATTCTTCTACAGCATTACGAATACGTGGCCAAAGTCTTATATTGTTTGATTGGATTTTTAAAGCAGCTTGACGTCTTGACCTTCCAAAATGTTTTTCCTGGTATCTACAATTCTTACAAACCATTTCGACAAGCTTGAGATCTGAACCAGGAGTAACCATCTCTTCACGTAATTGATTTAGCATATTATCTTTACGATAGTATTCTGCGCCTTTTGTATTTTTAATATTTGGACCTATATTTTCTTCAGCCCAAGAACATGGAAGAAGTTCACCTCTAGTACTTGTATAAATCATTTGGAATGGCGCAGTACAAAACCAAATCTCTTCATCTTTAATTTGTTTTTCTAAGTTAGGTAAATCTACAAACCACTTACTAGTATCTACTTTTCCACCACCAAGATACTCGTCGCCTGGTCCACCTTTAGTTAATTTTTCATCCATTATCTATCTTCTGGTTTCACATAAAATTCTTCTAATTCAGGAAACACATCAAACAAATGCATTTCCCATTTCGTTCCTACATAATATTCATCTTGCTTTAATAAGTAATCAAAGGTATCTTGAATATTTATGTGTTTATCAGCATCCATCTCAAGTGCCATTTGAATATCAGGAAATCTTTCATACTTATGAATTAAACTATCTTTTATTTTCTTTGGTAGATTATTAACTCTTAAACTATGTGGTTCTTCTAACATAGCCCAATTAATTTGGTCAATAAGCTTTGGTCTTTCCAAACAAAAATCAATTACTTCATAAAATCTCATTACGCTTAAGAAAGAAACTAATCCGTTAAAGTCAACATTGGCATTGTCATATTTTCTACAGTATTCAGTATTCTTCATAACTTTATCCCAATCAGTTCTTCTTCGCATGTATTCAATCACCGGACCAATACCATCAACAGATGCCACCATACAAACAAGTTTAAAGTGAGGTATATAATTAAAGATATTATGCTTACCCGCTTTTGTTTCAGTTAGGTTTGTTTGATATTTAATTACAATCTCTTTAGCATGGTCTTCTTCTATTAATCTATCTAATAGTTCATAGTGTCTTTTCATAATAAGAGGTTCACCACCAATAATTTTTATGCTTCGTATCCAAGGTGCTAAAGCAACTGTTTGCTCTACCATAGATTCTGTATTTGTTATTTTAGTTGGTTCAGCTGTTTCTACATCTTTCGGTTTGTAAGTAAGAATACTTGTTTTAATTGGTATCCACGCATCGCCATTTTCATCTATTGTAACATCATCTTCTTCTGTTAGTGTATTCTTATCTCTTGATACCCAACTTAGTTTTTCTTTGTGTTGTGTATCTATTCGACCATATACTCCTTCATTCCATACACCTTCTTCAGCAACCTTTTGACGGATTGTAGAATTAGCATGGACACACATATGACAATCTAAATTACATTCAGAACCATAAACTTTTAATTGAATTTCAAGAATTCTTCCAGCATCGGTCATATCGTATTCACCAGTGGCTTTCATCATTTCAACCATGTGTTGAATTTTAGACCAATAGTCTGGTACATTGCTATGTATTTTCATGCAAGCAGTTCTTCTAGATCTGCCATATCGTGCTTCATCATTTATACATCTTTCACAAGTATGTTTTACTTGTTTAAATTCAGAGTTAGGGTCTAACATTTCTTTACGGACAGCATTCATTTCATCACTATGCATCCAATCTACTAATGAAGTATTTACTACATTATGCTTTCTTACTTGCTTTCCAAAACAACATGCTTGATAATTTCCATCTATTTCCATATACACCTGAGAAAATGGAATATCACAAAAGAATATTTCTTGGTCTTTAGCTTGTTGAGATAGTGTGCCTGGTTTTAATAAGTCTGGGTCATACCCTATGCGTCTTTCTTTATACATTTCTTTTTCAGCAAACCAAGAACTGGTATCAACCTTTCCGCCAAGTAAAGACATTTTAAAATCTTTATCTCCCGGTCCACCCTTTGTCATAAAGCCGGGAAGCTTTGTATCTTTTTTTAATTCTGCCATAAGTTATTCCTTAATTCTGGATAAATTTCAAACACATCAGTGTTGTATTCTTTGTCTGTCTTTTTTATATATTTTATTGCTCGAGAAAAATTAGTCTTTTCATCATAGTCACTATTTGTTTCTTTATTATCTATAGCACTTAATAACAATTTATTATTTGAGTATCGTATTCTTAATTCTTTTTTTATACTTTCTGGTAAATTGCTTACAGATAATTCTGCTGGGTCATCTACTACGAATAAAGTTTGTGTTAAGCCTTTGTCTTTACACCAATCAATTAACTTATCCATTCTTAAAATACTTAAAAGAGATACTGTAGAAAATACACTAATGTCAATTTTGTTTTCTATACCTTCTAAGTCTTCCATCATTTTATTTGATATTTCATTATTAATACGTATTAAAGTATTTATGTTATTATCTATATCATTCCATAACGATCTTCTTCTTATATATTCATTATACTTTCCAACTCCATCTAAAGAAATACAGATTTGGAGTTGTTTAAATTTTTTGACATAATCAAGAATATTATATTTGCCAACACCTAACATAGTTCCATTAGTATTCATATCGATAACAATGTTTTCTGATACTTCCATTTGAACTAATTTATCAAGAAGCTTATATTGATTTTTTATAAAAAGAGGTTCACCACCTTGGAGCGTAACAGTTTTAATATATGGTACAATTTCATCTAAATCATCAAGGTTAAAATTTCTTGATTTGCTAGATCTATTTCTATAGTTTCTGCCAAAAAGAATATCAAACTCATCAGACTTATTAACATGAGCTTCTCTTACTGAAGAATTGTGTGGTTGACACATATAACAATCTAAGTTACAAGTGTTTCCAAATATTCTTAATTGTAATCGTATAAGACCTGGTTTAAGTAAAACTTCTCCAGTAGATATATATGCTTTCATTACATCTACTATCGCTGGGGATTTCCAATTTTCTGCGATGTCATCTAATAATATTGATGTTATATTATCTGTACGTTCAGATTTGCCATAACGGTTTTCAGCCTTTATACATGCACTGCAATTCTCTTCCATTACTTCCCTATCTTTTTCTGTACCAATTCCAATAGAAGATTTTCTACAACTAGTTAAAATATCTCCATAATACCATTCCATAGGAGACACATCAGTAAATTTTATATCCGTTGGTTGGCCTACACAGCATACACTATATTTACCACTAGTGTTAGTGTGAATATGATCGAAGAAGTGAGGGCACCAAAAGGTTGGGCTTTCTTGTAATGTTTTAATAAATTTTTGATTTTCAGATGAGCTTGAATAATTACCAAGGGATTTTATAGGTTCAGGCATATTAAAATTATTCAATTCAAATTTATATTTATACTGACCATTAAGTACTGTAATTTTTTTCCATTCTTTACTATGATATAAATCATTAGTAATTAATTCTATATTTTTAGATTCTTCCCATTGTTCTAGTTTTCTTAATTCACCGCCATTATGTTTTAATTTTAAAATATGCTGAGAAAGTTTTTCAAGTAAATCAATTTCTTTATTGCTTGATACTTCAAGCTCAAGATATCTTCCTTCAAGTTTATATGGTAAATTTAGTTTAGTTCTTGTTGCAGCTTTTATAATACGTTGATTTATATTTGTATTTCTTTTAGATGGGTCTTTTATACATTCAGCACATATCTTATTATTAAACTCTTTACCATCATTTAAAAATGGGTGGGAACCATTTAACATATCAGTACGTAGCTTATGCAATTCTTTACTCTTTAACCAAGATTCAATTGACTTATATTTTTTATTAGATGGTTTAGCAATTTTGCATGGAGCATACTTACCATTATGATTAACGGGTGAGGAGTATGGATTACTACAAAAGAAGATATTATCATATTCTATATTATTATATATTTCATTAGAAGTTATAGAGAAATCTACTGTATTAGCTTTATCTAAATTACCTATTTGTTCTCTATGGTTTGCTGAAGCTAACTCAGTATCTATTGCTATCTTACCATCGAATGTATTTAGAGCAGTTATGATAGGCCCGATATCTTGGTTCTTTAAACCGCGTTTCCAATACCAATAACCACCATCTTGGACAGGATTGGTTCGATGATAAATTATTTCTTTCCCTAACCATCTTGCTTCTTGGAATAATCTTGGTGCTGGGTCAAATGTATCTTTAGTATAAACATATGTTTTAAATTTACTTAATAGATTAGGAATGGGACAAGGGATATTATTATTTGCTGGGTCTACATCCATCTTAGGATAAGTCATTATTCCGTGGTCAGGATAATCACTTATTACTTTTTGTACTGTATTATAATATTCTTTATTAGTTCCTAAAAACAAATGATTGAATTGAATATCTTCTTTAACTTCTTTGTATATAGGAAAATGTATTATCTTTTCGAAATGTTCTCCAACACCATTAGGGTAAACATCTGTATCACATAAATCAATAACCCAATCTGGATTAAATCTCATTAAAGCTTCTGGATATATTGTTGGATGATTTTCTGAGTAAACAGAAATAATTTTATTTTTAAATAATTTTTTAAGAGATGTTCTTTGTATATCGTTATAATCATTCCAAGTCATATGAGCTAGGGATATCATACTCCTACCTAATACCATTGACACATCACTATCACCAACAAATATATTATTAAATTCTACATTTTTACAATGAATATATTTGTCTGAAATAGCTTGAGTATAATCACCTGAAGTAAAGTCACGATGTGGGATAACACATAGCCTAGTGCTTATACCTTTATCGTTTAGGTGAGAACAATATTCATAACTGTAAAATAATAAACCGTCACCAGGTTTACTAGTACATACTATATTTAGCATCTTCAAATCATTAATTATCTTAACTCTATTTATACGTATAAATAGAATTATAATTTTAAGGGTATTGAATATGAATTGGGAAATTTTTGCATGGGCTACAGCGTTAGGGTTCTTATGGTGTCAAGTAATTACGCATTATGCAGTAAGTATAGGATTACATAGGTACTTTTCTCACGGGGCTTTTAGAACATCCACACTTCACGAATGGGGTTTCATAATAGGAATTATGATTGCCTGTGTTCGTACACCTATTGGCTGGATCGCAAGCCATAGGATGCATCACGCAGATACTGAGGGTCCACTCGATCCACATAATGCTAAGAAAATAGGTTATTGGAAAGTAGCAACAACTACTTGGTCTATACCACATATACCAGTAAAGTTTGCAAAAGATTTATATGATAACCCAAGACTTGTATGGGCTCATAACAATTGGAAAACATTCCTATGGGTTTATTGGCTTGTATGCTTTTTAATATCACCGTACTTCTGGTGGGGTGCTGCCTTTATGCCTTATGTATTTGCTAAGGTAGGATTTGGTATGTTAAATATATTTGGTCATTGGAATGGTCCTACTGATGGACCGTGGATGAATTGGATTTTAGGCGGTGATGGTTATCACAAAGTACATCATGAAGAGCCACGTAAATTAATATTAGGTAAATATGATTTAGGTGGACATTTAGCGAATAGATTTTGGAAAAAGAATTAAGAAATAATCCTTGGGTAGATGTTCCTATGCATGAAGATGTTTGGCATCTTTTGAAGGAACAACGCATATCAGATACTTATTACAAACGTGGTAATCAAGACGCAACGCAAGATTTAGATTGGGTTGAAGCTCAACATAGAAACTGGGTTCATGAAATTATTGATTTGTCAGATTTTCAATATTGTTATTTTGTTAATGGCACAACAGATGCTCTTCATCATTGGCAAATGACAGATAAAAGACCTTGGCAAAAATTATGTTATGGAGAATATGAATATCCTGATATAATTCGTGAAAGTGGTAGTGTTACTTGTGATGTTCCTGGTCAATACATGGATGAAGCAACTCATCGTGCTGGTAAGAATGGTATTATCGATCCTAATAAAGTTCTTTATGTTTCTGTACCATCTTCAGCTGATGGGAATTATTTTAAATTACCAAATACATTAGCACCAGTAATATTAGACTGTACGTATATTAGTTCAACCAATATACAAAAAATTAATGTACCAGAAAATACTGAACAAGTATTCTTTAGCTTTTCAAAAGGATTTGGAATGATTGGCCAAAGGCTTGGGTTAGTATATACAAAGAAACCACATAAGACATTACACCTATTAAAAGATTTTGAAAATTGGAATTATGGCGGAGTAAAAACAATTGATTTAATAATGTCTAATTTTAAAGTAGATGATATGTGGAATAAGTATAGAGATATACAACTTGAAATATGTAAAGATTATAATTTCAAACCATCAGATTGTTTTTTCTTAGCTACAACAAAGGATAACTATTACAAAAGGAGAAGGCGCATGAAATGGAATGATGATGCTAGGATTTGTATAACGCCTCTTTTTGAGCAGTATAAATAGAATTATGGAAGCAAGAACAAAATATAAATTACCTACTCACGGCGAGTTAAAGCATATTAATATAAACCTTGATAAACTTCAAGCTGCTACAGATAAGCTTGCAAGTGAATATGTTGATGTTAAAACTGCGAACAAAGCACTATGTGATAACCATATGGCGTTGAGTAAATCTGTATACGATAACTTTAAACAAATAAACTTAACTGAGCTTAACGGTGAAGAGTTACCATATACTGATGATATAAAACAAAGATTGAGAAGAAACGAAGAGAAATTATATAATAAGCCAAACGATAAATTTATTGGAAGTTACTTTGAAGAAATAGCTAATCAGTTTAAATGTGATAAGATGAGAATTCGTATCACTAAACTTGATGGGAATACTGATGTCCCTATGCATATTGATTATGACCCCACCTATGCAACGAGAGTTGTGATACCAGTATATACAAATGAGAAAGTAATAAATAGATTTAAAGTGAAAGGTGAGATTATTGAGACACATTTAGAAGCAGGCAAAGCGTATTTCTTTAATACTGGATTCGCACACGGAGTATTTAATCAAAGTGAAGAACCACGTATAGCCTTTATGTTTAGTTTGGACGGACAAGATGACATTACAACTATCAGATTATAACGAAGAACAAATAGCCGAGTTAGTAGCAGAAATTGTACACAAAGGTTACGTTGTATTACACGATCAAAAATTTACCCAAAGAGAATATGTTAATGCTGTCAAAAAGATGGGTGAATGTGATTCGTGGGATTATTTCATGAATCCACCTGACAATCCAGAAATTAGTATTGTATCTGGCCAGGTAGATGAAAATGGAAAAGCCATTGGTATGTTTAGCGATCAAGAATTAGAATGGCATGCTAACGGTGCTGGGCGACATGAATTTAATGAGATATGTGTAGGATTATATTGTCATGAAGAATGCATAGATACTGTGTTATCAATATGTAATCAATGTGATATGTTTGCTGAATTGCCAGAAGAAGAAAAAGATTATTATAGAAGTATTGATATTCACCTTGATGCTGATGGAGTTAGAATATGGCCTTACAATTCTGCATATGATGGAGCCTTTGGTAAAAATGGTGGTGGTGAAGATGCCTTTGGAGTAAGTGCTGAATTCTATGGAGAAACAATTGATAGGGTACCACTTATCCAAAAACATCCAATAGATGGTAGAGAATATTGTTATTTTTTAATTCAATATATAAAGAATGCTTACATTGGAGATGAAGAAATAGATATTGATAAATTTTATGCTGACCTTTGGCCTAAAATGTTTAGATCGAAATATATGTTTCACCATGTATTTAGAAGAGGTGACTTACTCTTTATGGACCAATTACATACAATCCATAGGAGATCGCCAATAAGATATAAAGATAGAATGTTATGGAGAACTGCGTTTGACTACTCAAATACTAAATTATGATAATGAAAGGTTAGCATGGGAAGCTACAATGACTCAAGTAAGGGGTCATTCTATTTACCACGAACAAGATTTAAATGCTGACCAATATGTAGAACTTATGAAAAGGTTTGGTGATTGTGAAACACCTGACTTATTTATGAATCCCAAAAAGAATCCTGAGATTTTTATCGTTACTGGTAAAAAAGATAAGCATGGTAAGAAGCTTGGTATGTTTGGTGATACAGAATTAGGTTGGCATAGTAATGGTAACTCAAGGCATAATGTAGAACATATTCTTATTGGTTTATATTGTGTTGAAGAAGATGTAAATACAACTTTATCTATATGTAATACTACAAAACCTTTCCAAGATTTAGATGAAGACCAAAAGAATTATTATCGTGGTGTAACAATTAAACTTAAATTTAAAAATAATACAATATATAATTTAGAAGAAGGTGACCCTGAGTTAGAATTTATGGAAGCAAGTAAAGGTTCTATAAGGAAGTTAGTAGGTAAGCATCCACACACTGGCCAAGAATATTTTTATTTTCCATACCATTTTATAGAGAAGGCATGGCATAGAATGGCATGTGCTGGTGGAGCAAAGAAATCTGTAGACCATAATAAAATGATTAAAGATTTAAAGGGACATATATTTAAATCAAAATATCAAACTCACCACGTATTTCATAAAGGTGATTTAGTATTAATGGACCAATTTACTTCACTACATAGGAGAACTCCCGTGTATAATAATAAAAGGTTATTATGGAGAGTAGCTAGTGATTACAGGAATATCGTTTAGTTACGCAGAAAATTCCATGAATACACGAGGCTTAAGTTTAATGGGCCTTGATGATGTGTATGATATGACAGATTTTAATATGCCTATATGTAATAAGAATAGTGCTGATGGAAAGGTACCATATAGAATTCATAGTTTTATAAATGTATTAAGGCGTGCAAAAATATTGGTGTTTGCTATACCAGAAGCAACTGCCCATTATTCAGCAGCATTTAAAAATGCAATGGATTGGATTATATGCGCAAGTAATTTTAATGCAGACTTGGGACAAGACGGTCCGTTCTTTAACAAGCCTATATATATAATAACATTCACGCCTTCTTATAAGAATGCTGGCGATAGACATTTTGAAATGACTAAGCATTTATTACAAGATAAAATGGGTGGTAAAGTTTATGATTGTTTTGTAAAGAATAGTGGATGGAAAGAATGTATTCCTGGCAATACCAATTGGGTTGCTAAGGAAGTTGAAATAATACGAAATACGGAAATGCCTGGACCACACCCCAGGTTTGATGACTGGCAAGATAGACCAAGTGTGTGGAAAGAGCAATATAAAAATTGGAATAAACAATGGAGAGAGTAATATGGCAACACAATATTTAAGAGCCCAACCAAAAGGTGGGTTGTATATATGGAAAGATAATAAAGTAACTCCGTATCCTTGGAAAGATATGGGAACTGCGATTTTGGTAGGAGTACCTGGTGCATATACACCAACATGTACTGACGATCATTTGGGCGGTTTTGTAGAAGCAATTAAAGAGGGTCTATTTACAGACATTAATATAGTTTTCTTTTCTACGAATGATGTAATGGTAATGGATGAATGGAATAAAGCACATGGTCATTCAAAGATTATTTCAGCCTCAGATGATATGTTTGGAAACGAAGGAAACCCTGCAGATCCAGTATGTAAAGCTTTAGGCGAAACTGTTGATTTTGGAGAAACGTTTGGTCTTCGTGTTCAAAGATGTGCGTTCTTAGTAGAAAATGGAGAAGTAACTCATAAGTTTATCGATCCTTTTGTTAATGGATTAAAATTGGAATTTGAAGAGCTTATTAGTAGCAGTTTATAATGATACCTGGTGTTGCTGAATATTTGGATGTAAATCCACAAACGGATTTATTATTAGACCTATATAAACAAGTTAAAGGAATAGATGTAGGAGTTGATTTTAACGTATTTGGCAAAACACCATTTGAAAGTTATTCATTAGAGTATAATATGACTGGAAAACCTACTGGTTATGAGCAGGTTTATGAGCCTATATTATCTCAACATAGGAAGGTACATCCACATTATCAATTTCGTTCAACTGGATTTAACACTGCAAATAGCACAGATAAAGATGTATTCCCACATACTGATGTTGATTTTGACCTTGAGTATTCACAGGGATATAACATAGTTATTCCAGTGCTTGGTATGTCTCGTTTAGATTATTATGAAACACGAGAAGAAGAAGTTTGGTTACCTGAAAAAAATGCTCATGGATATGCATATTATCATGAATTTAAATGCCAAGCTTATGATGAAAATCTAATTGCTAGACCAAGCTTTGAAAAGTTTTTAGCTGAAAGAAAAATTGGTGAGATAATTATAGATAGACCTATATTAATTGATACTGAAATAATGCATAGGGTTGTTATTACAGAAGCACCAAGATGTGCGTTTGTTACTCGATGGAATAATATTCCACCTGAATTATCAAACTTTCATACATTTAAAGAAAGAGTAGAGAGTATATTATGAGAAAAAGATTACCTAATCCAGAAAAATATGATTTTAGAGATACCCATTATGTAAATGGTATACCTTGGCCAAGATTGCCTGAAGGTGAGTTTGATAAAGTTCCTCTTCAAGAAGAATATCGTATGTATAGTATGGATTACTTAGATACACCAGAAGCTAAACCTATATTTGAAAAGCAAGCTGATATTATTATGGAGCATGGTTATGAAGGTATAGTTGATGTAGGATGTAGGCATGGTCCAATCAATGAGATATTATATTATCGAGGATATACAGATTATCAATACTTTGGTTTTGATACAAGTCCTGAACCTATTGAATATGGTCAAGAAACTTGGGCAGAATTTCCTAATATAGAATATGCTATTGGGTCATATAGGGATAGGTTATCAGTAGGCTTTGATGTTGATTGTATTATATGGTCAGGAGTTTTGTTATATGAACCAGAACATCATGTAGAATTATTTACTGACTTACATAGATTCTATGGTGCGTATGGTGCTATTATACAAGAACCAAAAAGAAATCAGCATGCTGAATGTTGGAGAGAGGATTTAGAATTAAACACAATTGAAGATCAGTTATATAGATACCAATGCTTTAAAACAAAATTTTATAATATAGACGTACCAATATTTGGAGGTCGAAGAACAATAGTAGATGTGAGATTATGATACCAAAGAGTGAAACACTACCATGTGGATATAGAGTAGTACCATACATATATAAAGGAAGATTTAATTTTGAAATATCTCAACGTGATATGTCATTATGTGATAATGCTATTTATACGATGAGTTTACAAAGAGGTGGGGATAGGCTAGATGAAAATTATTCTGGTCGTAATTTACACTTAAAAGATATGCATTTGTATAATTTCGTATTTGATGGTATCGAACCCGTGCTTGCCTCAGGTGCTCAGTATGATGGTGATTCAATAAGAGTCTTTTCAAGATATTTCGGGTTTAATAACTATAGAACTAATGGTAAAATACTATTGGACAAGGTTGATGACTTTGATGAATTAAAATATACATTAAGGCATTTAGATAATAAGTTAATTTATTGGAGCCGCGATAAGTCACCTAAGTTTTTTGAAAGATTGAAAGCGGGTAGACCTGATATATTTAGTGATTGGAAAGTACATCCAGATAAAGTTAATATTATGAGAACTGCTGGTACAGTTTCAGATAATTATCAAAGCATATTTTATACAGGCGATATAAATGAAATACTATAATCATTTAGCAGCACTTGGTACTCAATATTCATTAAATTACCAATTGCCTCGACCTCATAAAGTTGTAGACTTAATTGAAGAGAAGTTTGATTTTGTAAAATATAATCCACGTAAAGATGTTGATAGGTGGGGATTATCATTAACATCACTTGATGGAACAATGAGTGGCATTCCAGATTTAGATTCATTATTAGAATATAATAGAGAACATAATACTGATTATAAAGAAGAAGATTTTGATGTGCCTACATTAGCATATCCTTATTTTAAAGAAGTATTGCGTCCATTTGAACCTTGGTTGTTTAGAACTCATGTTTTAAAACTTAATGCAGGTGGATTCTTTCCTCCACATAGAGATGCCCTTGCAGGCAGATCATTTCGTATTGTAGTACCATTAAAAAATTGTAATCCACCTAGTGCAAATTTTGTAGTAGAAGATAAAATATTAAGTTGGGATATTGGAAGAGCTTATTTCGTTGATACAATTAAAATGCATTATATATTTAATGCAACTTCTCCAGAAGAAAATGGTAAACAATACCCATCGTATTGGTTAATTATGAATGTAAAAGCTAATGAAAAATCTTTAGAAGAGATGTTATACAATCTCCAATACACATAAGTTATAAATAGGTATATGATTGAGAAAATATTAGCGGGTGTGCTAGCAATATCATTGAGTGGATGTAGTATGCTTGGTGGATTTAATGCGTTAGACCCCAAGAATTTAATAAAGACAGCAGCAACAACTGGTGTCACATACGTCATTGCAGGCCCTTTACCGGCAGCGGCCAATGCAGCGACATCTATAGCAGTTGATTCAGTATTACCTGATGACAAACCTGCAATAAGCGATATTGAGGCTGGAAATGAAGAACAACTAAAGGCATATATGTTTGCAAACTTAACAGAAACCATTTTATATGGTGTAATTGGATTTTTAATATTTACTAATGTTGTGGGTCCTTGGGCAGCACAACGAAGAGCAAGAAGGAAAGCAGAACAAGCAGCAGCAGATCAGCGTAGGAAAGATAAGTATGACGCTATGAAAGCAGAGCTTAACGCAAGACGAAGTAAAGATTAAAAAGGAGATATATGAATCATAAAACTAGTAGAGATATTAGTAAGTCAGTTCAATTAAAACACACAAAAGAAAAGTTACATGAAATGGGTCATGATCGATCCAATAAGAAAAAGAATCTTGTAAAGAATTTAAAGAATCTTATGAAGAGGGAAGAGCGGCATAGATAGTTATTACGTCCTCTTTACCTTTCACCTTAATATCACCTATCTTATGAGAATTCGTAATCATATCATCTGGTAGTTGAGCTAATGTCATGGAGGAATATATTGTTGGATATTGTTTATAATCTCCCCTTCCTGCTGTTGCTTCTAGTCTTGCTGCTAGATT
>TARA_Y100000385_G_scaffold281098_1_pt1 | contig 28629 bp, 26 predicted proteins | sample TARA_Y100000385 | Tara Oceans TARA_Y100000385 (sample SAMEA2620980) | marine metagenome | biome: marine biome (ENVO:00000447); feature: surface water layer (ENVO:00002042); material: "saline water (ENVO:00002010), including plankton (ENVO:xxxxxxxx)" | depth 5 m
AAAAGAAATTCAGTCTTTATTAGGCCGTTCTTGACAGAGTTCAATCAGTACGCCGTTCGTTGATTTTGGGTGTAAAAATGCAATCTCTTTATTGTCAGCTCCCGGAATGGCTTTTTCGTGGATTAATCGAAATCCTTCGGCTTTTAAGCGCGCTAATTCGGCCTTGATATCGGCCACTTCAAAAGCGATATGGTGCACCCCTTCGCCTTTTTTGGCAATAAACTTGGCAATAGGACTGTCGGGGTCTGAGGCTTCCAGAAGTTCAATCTTATGCGTACCCACATCAAAAAAGGAAGTCGTCACCCTTTCTGAGGCCACAGCTTCTGTTTTGTAGTGCGCCACTCCTAATAGGCTTTCAAACAATGCATTGGAGGCCTTTAAGTCATTGACAGCAATCCCAATATGTTCTATTTTCTTAAGCATAGTACAAATTTAACCGAAAAGGGGTAGCTTTTAAACAATTCACCCAGAAATATATTATTTTTACCCCATGGAAAGTCAAAGACAAAAAAAAATAGCCTCTGTTTTACAGCGCGATCTCGTTGAGGTATTACAAGGTGCAGCCACTCAAGGCGGCATGAAAGGAATTCTTATTTCAGTGACCAAGGTCAATGTAACGGTGGACCTTTCCATTGCCAAAGTGTATCTTAGTATTTTTCCAATCGATAAAGGTCCCGGGCTTTTGGAAGGGATCCGCTCCAATGCGCCGCTCATTAAGCATGAGCTGTCGCAACGCACCAAACATCAATTGCGCCGCATGCCTCAATTGATTTTTTATATCGATGACTCCTTGGAGTATATCGATCAAATTGACAAGTCGCTCAAAGGCAGCGAAAATCCAATTGAAAACCCCGATTTACTAGAAAAACGCAAAAAGGCCTAAGTGAAGTTTTCCCTTTACATAGCCAAACGATATTTGTTTTCTAAAAGCAGCAACAATGCCATTAATATTATCAGCTTGGTTGCCGGCCTTGGAATTGTTATTGGAACGGCCGCTCTCTTTATTGTACTTTCAGGCTTTTCCGGTCTTAAAAACTTTAGTTTAGAGTTTACATCCTTTTCAGATCCTGACCTTAAAATTGTTCCCAAAACATCAAAAACGCTTCAATTTACAGCGGCTCAAAAACAGGATTTAGAGGCCTTGTCAAGCGTCGTTTTATATACAGAAGTAGTTGAAGAACGGTTGTTAATGAGCTGCGAAAATAAGCACCTTGCCGTCAATCTTAAAGGAGTCGACTCCAAGTACCCCGCTGCCACTATAGATTCTATTTTGGTGTACGGACAGTGGTTTGAAGCAAACAGCGCGCAAATTGTCGCGGGCTGGGGGGTAACCAATACATTGGGCTTTGGGATTTTTGATGTTAATAAGGGTATTAAACTCTATGCCCCCAAGCCAGGAACCGGGCAAATAAGCGCTGTAAAAAGTGCTTTCACCAGCCTTAAAGTTGCTAATTCAGGAATTTTTCAAATCAATGAAACCCTCGATAATTCGCAAGTATTCACCTCTATTGAAAACGCTAAGTACTTATTAAATTACGACGCTACTAGCTTTAGCGCTATCGATATATATCTAAGAGACTCAGCAGATGAAGGCCAAGTCCGTGCGGCATTACGAACTATTTTTAAAGAGCAAGTTGCCATTAAAAATCGCGTTCAATTAAACGATGCCCTCTATAAAATGCTCAATACAGAACACTTAGCGGTTTACCTGATTTTCACCTTAATCCTTATCATTGCCCTCTTTAATATTGTGGGTTCTATTATCATGATGATTTTGGACAAGAAAACGAATTTGAAAACGCTCTACAACCTAGGAGCAACCATTAAGGATTTGCGTAGCATTTTTTATTACCAAGGTATTCTAATGACACTTTTTGGCGGTAGTATTGGACTGCTGCTTGGGGTCCTTATCATTTGGCTGCAGCAGCAATTTTCACTGCTTTTGATTACGCCAACCCTTGCCTATCCTGTCGCTTTGCAGTGGGGCAATATTGGGATCGTCTTGCTTACAATTTTAGTATTAGGGGCTTTGGCTTCTCGCATCGCTTCTCAGCGCATTGCAAAAACACAACTCAACGCTTAAACAAACTGATAATTTCCAAAGGCCAACTCTACTTCATCAAAAGTGGCAAATACATCCGCGCTGTGATCACTGGTTACCATTTTTGTTCTAAAGGGTTTAAAGTCGGGAATGCCTTTAAAATAGTTACTGTAGTGCCGTCTGGTCTCCAATACGCCAAGCACTTCGCCTTTCCAGTCAATGGCCATTTGCAAATGACGTCTTGCAGCCTCTACACGCTCTAACATGCTAACGGGCTCCAAGTGCTGCCCGGTTTTCATAAAATGTTTGACTTGCTTAAAAAACCAGGGGTTTCCAATGGTCGCCCGCCCAATCATTGCGCCGTCTAAGCCGTATTGATCCCGCATTTCAATTGCCCGTTCGGGGGTATTTACATCGCCGTTTCCGAATATAGGGATATGCATGCGTGGATTGTTTTTCACCTCGGCAATCGGCCGCCAGTCAGCGTTTCCTTTGTACATCTGAGCGCGGGTACGCCCGTGAATTGACAAGGCTTTACAGCCGACGTCTTGTAGTCGTTCAGCTACCTCAACAATTTGAATGGATTGTTGGTCCCAGCCCAATCGGGTTTTAACCGTTACAGGTAAATTGGTGCGTTTCACCATTTCTGCTGTGAGCTTCTCCATTAAACAGACATCTTTTAAAATTCCTGCTCCGGCCCCCTTACTCACTACTTTTTTAACAGGACATCCAAAATTAATATCAATAATATCTGGATTGGATTTTTCAACAATTTCAACCGCGCGTAACATACTGTCTAGGTTAGCTCCAAAAATCTGAATTCCTACAGGCCGTTCTTTTTCATAAATATCTAACTTCATGGTGCTTTTAACAGCATCGCGAATTAAGCCCTCACTAGAAATAAATTCGGTGTAAACCACATCGGCCCCTTGTTCTTTGCACAAGGCGCGAAAAGGGGGGTCACTCACATCTTCCATAGGGGCAAGAAGTAAGGGAAACTCAGGAAGTTCTATGGAACCAATTTTAACCATCTTTTATTTATAAAAATTCATTTCATCTATATAGTCCCAAACGGCTTCTGGCAGTAAGGGTTTTGTGTTTTTTCCAGCTTTGATTTGTGCTCGAATAAAGGAGGAGGACACTTCCATTATGGGAGCGTCTATCTGTGTGACCGTTTCGGATTCCAGCAACGGACTTGCGGGACTGTTGTTTAGGGTTCTGGGGTAAACGTAAATGGGGTAATTACGCATAATAACTTCTGCATTTTTCCACTTAGGTAAGGACCTAAGGTTGTCTTCTCCCATTAGAAGTGCAAAGTGGTGTTCAAGGTGCTTTTCCTCCAAATAGGCCAAGGTATTCAACGTATAATTTGGTTGTGGCAGCTTAAATTCAATGGCACTCGGCAGCAGTTTGGGGTAGTCTTTTGTGGCCCGGAAAACCATTTCTAACCGCTGGTTATTGTCCAGAATACTTTGTTTTTTTTTGTGGGGACTTTGTGGAGTTACAACAAGCCAAACTTGGTCCAAATCCGAATGCTCTGCGAAGTGATTCGCAATGATAAGATGACCTACATGAATCGGATTAAAAGTTCCAAAAAAGAGTCCAATTTTCATCGCTATTTAGTTTGTAAATTTACTAACGGCATCGTAAGCTTCTCCTTGGGCGGTCTCTAAAACATCATTTTCTATAATACAGTCAAACAAAGGGGCGGTCGCTAGCTCTGCGGAGGCTTTAGCCACACGCATGTTTATTTTATCTTGGGTTTCGGTTTGGCGATTTTTAAGGCGAATTTTTAATTCGTCAATACTCGGAGGTTTAACAAAAATAGCCAAGGTCTGCTCTGGAAACTTTCGCTTTATCCGCAAGCCACCAGAAACATCAATATCAAAAATAACATGTTTGCCAAGAGCCCAAATCCGTTCTACCTCAGTTTTGAGGGTGCCATAAAAATTATCGCGATATACTTCTTCCCACTCCAGAAATTGATCTGTTTTTATATGTTGTTTAAAATCGTCTATAGATAAAAAATAATAGTCTTTTGTGTGTACTTCACTCCCTCTTTTAGCACGCGAGGTGGCCGAGACAGAAAATGCTAAATTTAATTCTGTTTGCGCCAATAAATGCCGCACAATGGTAGTTTTCCCAGACCCAGAAGGCGCTGAAAACACAATCAGTTTACCAGCTGTGGTTTTAGAGGACATTGAGCAGTTGTTCTTTAATTTTTTCTAATTCGTCTTTCATTTGAACCACCAATTTTTGCATGGGTGCAAAATTTGCTTTGGAGCCAATAGTGTTAATTTCCCGGCCCATTTCCTGAGAAATAAAGCCTAGTTTTTTACCGTTAGAGTCGCTTGATCTTAAGGTTTTCATAAAGTATTCCAAGTGGTTTTGTAACCGTACTTTTTCTTCAGTGATGTCAAATTTTTCGATATAATAGATCAGCTCTTGTTCAAAGCGATTTTCATCGAATTTTTCCTTTAAATTAGCCACGCCTTTGTTCAAGCGTTCCCGTACCTTTATAAGGCGTTCAGGGTCAACTTCTAGCAGCTGTTCAAGCAAGTTGCTAATCATCCCAATACGTTTTGTAAAGTCCGCTTCTAGTACCTTGCCTTCTTCCGCTCTGTAAACTGAAATTTTTTCTAAAGCCTTCTGAATTTCTTTCTCAATTTTTACCCATTCCGTTTCGTCAATATCATCCCTTTCCGTGCTCAATGCATCGGGCATTTTGATAGCCATTTGCAGAAATTGTATCTTAGTGCCATTTGATACTTCCTCCAATTGTTTTATGTATTTATTGACAACCCTTGGGTTTACATTTGTTGAGGTTTCTTCTCCAGTGAGTTCAACATATAATGAAAAATCTACCTTACCTCTGCTTAATTTTGCAGCCACTGTTTTTCGAAGATCCAATTCCTTCGACCTGTACATGGAAGGCATACGCATATTGAGGTCTAGAGACTTGCTGTTCAGAGATTTAAGCTCAATAGAGACTGTTTTGTTTGGCAATTGTAATATAGACTTGCCATAGCCCGTCATTGAATGTATCATTCGTTGGAATTAAAAACTTTTTTTCAAAGATACTGAAAACCACTAAGTATACCCAAGTCCAAGCCAAATGCTTGCAGTTTACGAATCATAGACAGCAACGTTTACCAATACTATAAAAAATAGCGTCTGGCCATTAGTCATATTATTTAAATGGGAAATGCTGCTTGAATTCCTTTATTTTGATGCGCCTAAAAAAGGGCTTCACGAGCGAGTTTAAGACAGGATTTTTGTGTTTGATATAACAGCTCAATTCCAAAGGTTGGGCCCCAATCGTTGTTTTTATTTCCGAAGCGGTGCGCCCTAAATTAATAGATGATACCTTTTTTTCAATCCCAATCCGGATATAGTCATTTAAAATCCGTGGGTAGATGGCATGGGCCTTATTTAAGGTATAATCTAGCCCTATGAAATGGGCATCTAGTTTTTGGTCTTTGACCAAGGCGGTTAAAAATCCAACCAATTTGTTATCTAGGAAATACCCTTTTAATATAAAGTCTTCTTTTAGGTAAGCCCTTAAGTATCCATAGGTATTTAAATTTAAAACCTGTGCATTAAAACTGGCCTTATCAATGGTGTTCTGGTACAAGGCCTGTAATTCATGCTTGTATGTTTCAAAATCATTTTTTGAAAATAACCGCGCCTCTAAAGCGCTGCTTTTAGAGTCTGCTTTATTCGATTTGACCCGGTATTTTGATTTCAATATATTTTTATAGTCTTCAAAGGTTTTCCATTCGGGCTTCAAGTCAATAATCATATTTGGCTCCACCTTGATTTCGCTATAGCCAAAGTTTAAAAAGGGCCGTGTATTTACAAGGGATGCAGACTTGAAATCTTTGATAAAAATAGCATGTAATGGCTTTGTGTTTACAGCCACCGCATCTAACGCTTTGGCAATTTGGAAATAAACGGCTTTTTTAGAACCGCTAGCAGCAGTGCATATTCCGTGTTCGCCGCTTAAAAATACATTGCCGCAAAACATAATTTTTATGTATTCATTGCAAAATAACAGGCCTAAACATTTCCTAATAAAAGGGGCTGCTTTTATGTTTTTTAACATGCCCTCGACGTTTAAACTAATAATTTGCACCAGGGCCAAGGCGGCTGTTTTTTTATTGGCATCCGCTATAGAAATATATTTAAACTCTATTTGAGGGTTAGCGGCTTCAAATGCTTTGAGAAATGGTTTTGAAAAATACACATTATTTTCAGTGTTTATCGCTTGAAATACAAACGGGTCTATCAAGTCAACGGAGGGGTATAAAGTAGTGCTAAACGAACTCATTTTTTTGTTTTAGAGTTTGAGCTTTTCGTTTCGCTAATATACACTTAAAAATATTAAAGTAGCTGCAAAAATCTTCACAGTACTCAAGTGGTCAATTCCCATTATAATCGCGAAGACCGGCGAAAAATAGCTTGTAAATACACAAAGGTGCTAATGGTTGTGGCGCTTAATTTCCGCAAGGCTAGCGGGTTTAATAGGTAAGTCGCAAAGGTGGCGCCCCCCCACGACAAAAAGCGCTGAAAACCCAAAACAATAGGCAAGCCATTGACACTCTAAATAAAATAAACCCAAAAGGCTTTGTATAGCCCTGGTCAATTACATCCTTGGCAAAGTTGAAGGTTACGCCTTAAAATAGTTGCACCAAAACCAGCGCAAGAATCGCAGCGATTACTTTCAATGCTGTAGTGCGGTTATGGCTGCAGCCGTTACTTTTGCGCTATTGCCAATAAATATAGCCTCCTCATGTACAAGAACAGGCCGCTTCAAAAACGTATAATGCTCTAATAGGTAGCTTTTGTAATCGTCTTCATTTAGGGTTTTGTCTTTAAGGCCTCGCTCTTTGTACAGTTTAGCACGTTTGCTAAACAAGGCTTCATAACTTCCCGACAGTCCTTTTAGTTGGTCTAATTGCTTAGGATTAAGGGGTGTTTTTTTTAGGTCTTGAAGTTCAAAACTGGAGTCGAGATTCAGCTGCTCTAAAATGCGTTTACAGGAGGAACAGCTCCCTAAAAAATAGAATTTTTTCATGAAATTATTTTCTTATTTTTACAAAGAAACTCAATTCTTTACAAAGAATTAAATTATAACACCACTATATGAAATGGAACGATCAGCTCACACGGCAAAACAGAACCCTTTTATTAAAATTTCTTGATAAATTTTCTTTACAACAACTCAATACAATCCCTAAAGGCTACAGGAATTCTATTTTTTGGAATATTGCCCATACACTAGTGACGCAGCAATTGTTAACTTACGGCCTATCAAACCGCCCCCTTTTAATTGAAGCAGATTTGGTTGAAACCTATAAAAAAGGAACCGCGACTACTCATGAAGCGACTGAAAAAGAAAGGAGCCACATTAGAACCCTGCTTATTCCAACACTTGAGCAAACCGCTTTAGATTACGAAAAGGGTTATTTTAAACAGTACTCACCCTATACCACCTCGTTAAATGTGACCCTTTCCAATGTGGAGGAGGCTTTCAGTTTCAATGCGTTTCACGAAGGGATTCACCTTGGATATATCTTAGCCATGAAAAACAGCTTTTAAAATCAAACTTAAAAATAGCACCCAAAATCGGAGTTTTACAGTCAATTACATATTTAGCTATATTATTTCAATTAAAATATCAAATTCTTAATTTATAACTTAATAGCATCCTGTTAATTATGAAATACAAAAAAATAGTGTATTATTTTTAAAGATATTATATATTTGCAGTGAAAAAATAGATAATACCCCTAAGATTCTAATATGGAAGAAAAAATTAAAAATTTTTTAGACCTAGTAAAGCAAAGAAACGGCCACGAAGCTGAATTTATTCAGGCGGTAGAAGAAGTCGCCGAAACCGTTATTCCTTATATTGTAAAGCATGATATTTACCATGGCAAAAATATTTTATTGCGAATGGTTGAGCCCGAACGCACCATTACTTTCAGAGTAAATTGGGTCGATGATAAAGGCGAAATTCAAGTCAATCGCGGCTATAGGGTTCAAATGAATTCTGCCATTGGCCCCTACAAAGGGGGACTTAGGTTTCACCCAACAGTTACTATGAGTGTTTTAAAGTTTTTAGCCTTTGAACAAGTGTTCAAGAACAGCTTAACAACCCTTCCTATGGGAGGTGGAAAAGGCGGGAGTGATTTTGATCCTAAAGGTAAAAGCGACAATGAAATTATGCGATTTTGCCATGCTTTTATGAGTGAATTATTTCGTCATATTGGTCCTAATACAGACATTCCTGCGGGCGATATCGGCGTAGGCGGTCGAGAAATTGGATTCTTATTTGGAATGTATAAAAAACTTAGAAATGAATTTACCGGTGTTTTAACCGGCAAAGGTATGACGTGGGGTGGCTCGCTTATTCGCCCTGAAGCTACCGGCTACGGAACAGTATATTTCGCTGAAAAAATGTTAGAATCCAAAGGAGATACCTTTCAAGACAAGACCGTTGTTATATCCGGGTCTGGCAATGTAGCCCAGTACGCTGCTGAAAAAACAACCCAACTTGGAGGGAAAGTGATTACCTTATCAGACTCTTCAGGTTATATTGTGGATCATGAGGGAATTGACCACGACAAGTTAGCCTATGTTATGCAGCTCAAAAACGTTGATAGAGGCCGTATAAGTGAATACGTAAAAGTATATCCAAACGCCACCTTTGTCGCAAATAAAACACCATGGGGGGTTAAGTGTGACGTTGCCTTGCCCTGTGCAACTCAAAATGAACTTCACGGATCCGATGCGGATTTACTACTCAAAAACGGCTGTATATGTGTGAGTGAAGGCGCTAATATGCCATCGACCAAAGATGCCATCTCTAAATTCCATAGCGCCAAAATTTTATTTGCACCTGGAAAAGCCTCCAATGCGGGCGGGGTTGCAACTTCTGGCTTGGAAATGACACAAAACTCTTTGCGCTACAACTGGTCAAGAGCAGAGGTTGATGAAAAATTAAAAGATATCATGTCCAATATTCATGACGCTTGTATTAAATATGGAAAAGACGAGTACACAGGCTATATTGATTATGTGAAAGGCGCGAACATTGCAGGCTTTGTAAAAGTTGCCGATGCCATGCTCGCTCAAGGCGTTGTATAATAACTACCAAACCTACTTCTTAAAAGCTTTCAATTAATTGAAAGCTTTTTTGTTTATATAAAATATAGAGTTAATTTCTCGTTTGTAATAAATATATTTGGATTTAATTAGCTCGTTTTGAAAACATATTTTCTCATTCTATTTTGTCTTTTATTTTTCAACTCTTCTTTGTGGGGGCAAAATTTTGATGAAAATTGGATAGAACATTTTTCCTATTTGAATATAAAAAAAGTGGTTCGTGCAGACTCGAAGATCTACGCAGCATCTGAAAATGCACTCTTCTTATTCGACCCCTCAACAAATCAACTTAGTACCATCACCACAATTAATGGACTTTCGGGCGAACTAATTACAACATTACATTACAGCAGCGACTATCAATTGCTATTAATTGGTTACGAAAATGGACTGATAGAAATTTATACCGAAAGCGACCAAGAGATTCTCAAAGTTGTGGACATTATTAATAAAGTGACCATTCCTTCGTCACAAAAGAAAATAAATCATTTTAACGAGCTTAATTCCTTTGTTTATATCGCTACTGATTATGGTATTTCAGTTTACGACCTAGAAGGTTTAGAGTTTAGAGATAGCTACTATATTGGGGCTAATGGGAGTCAGATACAGGTGAATCAAACAGCAATTTTTAACAATGAAATTTATGCTGCATGTGGCTCAAACTCCGGAATTAAAAAAGCAAGTCTCGCCAATCCAAATTTAATAGATTTTCAACTATGGAGCTCTCTCAACACAGGAGATTTCAAAGCAGTCACCGTTTTTGATTCAGGCCTCTATGCCGTCAACTCAACAAACACACTGTATGAAATTAACGGGACAACTCTTAGCTCCTTAATTAATTATCCACAACCCGTAGCAGAGCTCACAGTTTCTGATAATGTACTTTTAATAACGACCGACTCTAAAGTATATCAATACGCCCCCGGATTTACTTTGATGGATACCTACTCAACTACTTCAGAGCTTGCAACACGCTTCACTGCCGCCCTCAAAATAGATGCTGCTTTATATATTGGAACAATGGATTATGGCGTTCTTAGACCGGATCCTTTAGCCTCCACTGGATATCAAGAGATTCACCCAATGGGACCCTTAAAAAATGCTGCCTTTTCGTTAAGTCATAGCTATGGCAATTTATGGGTTACCTATGGCGACTATACAATATCATTTAATCCATCCCCATTTAGGAGGTATGGTATCAGCAATTATGTGGAAGGGAGTTGGATCAACACATCCTATGACAGTATACTTCAGGCTACAGGTAAGACTGTTTCAAACTTAAATACACTATCGGTTAATCCCTTAAACCCTAACCAAGTTTATATCAGCTCCTTTGCTCATGGACTCCTCGATTTTAAAAGAGATGAATCAATCACCCTGCTAGATGAAAGCAATAGCAGCTTAGAATCTTTAGTTCTTCCGAGCAACCCTAATTACAAAAGTATCCGAATTTCAGGTTCTACTTTTGATAGAGACGGTAATTTGTGGGTTTTGAACTCTTTGGTCGGGAATGCTTTAAAGAAACTTAACCCTTCTAGTTCGAGCTGGACTTCCTATGATTTCTCTGCAATTATTTCTGATCTTATAAATGATAACCTTGGCTTAAGCGAAGTGGTTATCGGACCAGATCAGACGAAGTGGATTGGGTCTTATTCCAAAGGCTTAATAGGCTTTAATGAAACAGGAATGTTATTGAAAAACATTTCAGATGAAGAGGTAGCAAACCTACCTGCAACAAATGTAAAATCACTCGCATTAGACAAAAACAATGTGCTGTGGATTGGAACATATAAAGGACTAAGAGTGCTTTATAATACATCTAACTTTTTTGTTGACCAGGCCGTGCGAACAGAACCGATTATTATTCTTGAAGAAGGGCTGCCCAAGGAACTTCTTGCCCTTCAGTTTATTACAGATATTTTAGTGGATGGCTCTAACAATAAATGGGTGTCCACGGCTGACGCCGGTGTTTTCTACCTCTCATCAAATGGTCAAAGGACCATTTATCATTTCACTAAAGATAACTCTCCACTGCCGTCAAATAGCGTCAACGATATGGCCCTAGACTCTGACAATGGAGTTGTATACTTCGGAACTAATCGGGGGCTAGTGGCTTTTAAAACAGGGGGGTCAAGGACCAGTACCACACTTGAAGATGCATATGCATATCCCAACCCAGTTAGGCCTGGGTTTGATATGGCAGAGGATAAAATTAAAATTAAAAATATCAGTGAAAATATAAATATTAAAATAACCGATGTAGAAGGTAATTTGGTTGCTGAGGCGCAGTCAAATGTCAACTTAAGATATAAAGGTTATAACCTGGAGATTGATGGCGGAACTGCCTATTGGAATGGGAAAAATCTAGCCAATAACACAGTTGCTTCTGGGGTGTATGTGGTGTTGTTTTCTGACCTTGACACTTTTGAAACGAAGGTCTCTAAAATAATGATCATACGCTAATGGTCGTTTCTACAAAAGCAATTGTCATATCAAAAATAAAATATAAGGACAGCGATCTTATTGTGAAATGTTATACGGCTATCTCAGGGGTTAAAAGTTACATAATAAAAAATGCCTTGAAATCCAAGAAAGGGAAATTTAGACCGGCCTATTTTCAACCCCTTTCCCAACTGCAAATTGAGGCAGATCACAAAGAGTCAAGAAGCCTGCATTATTTTAAAGACGTTCGATTGCATAGGGCCTATGAGTCGCTACATACCAACGTATTCAAATCCACGGTTTTATTATTTTTATCAGAAATGTTAGCCATGATATTGAATGAAGAAGAAGCAAACCTTCCTCTTTATGAGTATATTGAAACGACATTATTGTGGTTTGATACGGTGGAAAATACAGGCATTTTTCATCATCAATTTTTAATGGGTCTCACAAAGTTTTTGGGAATTAACCCTGATACTGAACACCACCACTTGCCCTATTTCAACTTACAAGAAGGTAAGTTTCAAGCCCACAATTGGGAACATTGTATCACGGGAGGAAATTTAGAATTATTAAAACCCTTTTTAGGCACAAAATTTGATACAAATTTATCAATTGAGCTAAGCTCTTCACAAAAGCAAGTCTTACTCGATATGATTTTAGGCTATTTTAAATTACATTTGCAAGGCTTTAAGCACCCAAAATCATTAACCGTTTTAAGTCAAGTTTATAGTTAAAAATGAACAATTTATTTTTTAAGGCTTTTTTTTTATTCACACTGGGCAGTTATGCCCAACAAATTGTTGTAGCCGATAAATTAACTAAAGAACCAATTTCCGGTTCATTGGCTTTTAACTATACAACAACCAAAACAGCGGTATCAGATTTAGAGGGCCGTGTTGAGCTCAAAGAATTTCAATCGTTTGAAAAGATATTTTTTCAACACCTTTCTTATACCAAAGTCTCCGTTAAAAAATCAGCGATTAGAGATACTATTTTTCTTTCGTCAAAATCGACAAGTTTAAATGAAGTTGTAATTTCTGCTTCTAAGTTTGAACAAAGTAAAAAAGAGGTCCCTCATAATATTATTAGCATTAACCGCAAAGACATACAGCTTTCCAACCCCCAAACGAGTGCAGATTTATTGAGTAACAGCGGTCGGGTTTTTGTTCAAAAAAGCCAATTAGGAGGGGGCAGTCCTATGATCAGAGGTTTTTCAACGAACCGCCTTTTAATCACGGTGGATGGCATCCGCTTAAATAATGCTATTTTCAGAGCAGGAAATGTCCAAAATGTGCTTTCATTGAACCCATTTAATGTTGAAAAAACAGAAATTATATTAGGGGCAGGCTCTGTTATTTATGGGAGCGACGCTGTAGGAGGGGTCATGAACTTCTATACGACAACCCCACAATTATCCAATTCCAATTCACCGACCTTAAGCTCGCGAAGCACGGTTCGTTATGCCTCTGCAAACAATGAAAAAACGGCCCATCTCGATTTTAATTTAGGATTTCGCAAATGGGGGTTTCACAGCAGCGTTAGTTTGTCAGATTTTGGAGACTTAAAGATGGGGCATCATGGCCCTGATGATTATTTAAGTCTCTTTTACAGTGAACAGATTAACGGCCAGGACGTAATGCGTCCGAACTACACTCCAAGCGTTCAGAAGTACACCAATTTTAGCCAAATGCATCTCGCACAAAAAGTAATTTATCAGGCAACGGATGATTTAAAGTTTGATTTTGGGCTGCATTACTCAACTACTTCAGACTATCCAAGGTACGACCGTTTAGCAACGTATGAAGATGACGGTTCTTTACATTATGCCGAATGGAGTTACGGCCCTCAAGATTGGTTGATGGCCAATGTTTTAATGACGAAACTTAGCAGCCTTTCCAACTGGTACGATAAAATAAAAATAGCGTCGGCTTATCAAAACTTCAAAGAAAGTCGCATTATTAGGAAGTTTAATTCTGACACTCGAAAAATTAGATATGAAAATGTAGATGCATTTTCTATTAATGCTGATTTTAGTAAAAAAATATCTGACAGATCTGATATTTCTTATGGAGCAGAGTATATATACAATAAGGTGAGCTCTAAAGGCTGTTCACAAAGCATATCTACCAATATTTTAGAGCCTATTGCCACCCGCTACCCAGATGGGTCTAAGTGGCAAACAATGGCGGCCTATTTAAGTCATAAATATAAACCAAATACCACATTAACGGTACAATCGGGGATTCGGTACAATTATGTGATTATCGGTGCTGATTTAAAAGAAAATAATTTATTTTACAATCTACCGTTTGATAAAGCTAACCTGGAAACAAGTGCGGTCACTGGCACCCTAGGTTTTAGCTGGAATCCCAACCGTACTTTTATGTGGAAGTTAAATACAACCACTGCCTTTAGAGCGCCAAACATTGATGATATTGGAAAAATATTTGATTCTCAAAACGGTCTAGTGGTGGTTCCAAACAGCAACCTTAAACCAGAATACGCTTATGGTGCAGAACTAGGGGTCACAGTTAATCTAAATGAATCAGTGCTTTTTGATAGCTCGGTTTATTATACGTATTTAGATAACGCCCTAGTTCGCAAACCTTTTGTAGTTAGAGGACAAACACAAATGTTATACGACGCAGAAGTAAGTGAAATACAAGCCATTCAAAACGCTTCTAAGTCCTGGATTTACGGGTTTGAAGCAGGAATAAAAGTTAAATTTTCCAGAGCACTTCGCCTCACTTCACAGTATAGCTATGTGCATGGAACCCAAGAACAAACCCCTGGAGTTGAATTGCCAGTCAGACATGCGGCGCCGGCTTTTGGAAACACTCATATTATATGGAACCATCAGAAATTACAACTGGATGGGTTTGTAAACTACAACGGCCGCCTAGGAAGTTCAGATATTTCAAATGAATTAGCAGACTATTTATTTGCATTGGATAGCGAAGGAAACCCCTATGCACCATCTTGGTATACACTTAACCTTAGAGCGCAATTTGATTTCAATCGCTCAGTGTCGTTTGTGGGGGCTGTGGAAAATATTACCAACCAACGCTACAGACCCTATTCCTCTGGAATTACAGCTCCTGGAACCAACCTTATTTTGGCTATTAACTGCAAGTTCTAAGCATGTATCAAACACATAAATCACATACCCTGAAAGAGGCTTTAGAAAAGCTTCAAAAATACTGTGCATACCAAGACCGCTGTCATAAAGAAGTTGAGCAAAAGCTCAAGCAAATGCGTATGATTCCCGAAGTTATTGATCGGATAACCGTACTTCTAATTAAAGATGACTATTTAAATGAAGAGCGCTTTGCCAAGGCCTATGTACGGGGAAAATTTAAAATAAAAAAGTGGGGGAAGGTTCGCTTGACCTTAGAGCTCAGACAGCGGTACATTTCTGCCTACCTAATTAAGGAGGCTCTGGCAGAAATCGCTCCAGAAGCTTACCTTCAAACCTTCCACAGCTTAGCCGAAAAAAAAGCCGTGAGCATAAGCGAATCCAATCCGTTAAAGAAAAAGAAAAAACTAGCCGATTACCTTCTCTATAGAGGCTGGGAGTCACAACTAGTTTATGACAAGGTAAATACACTTATCAACTAGAGACTTTAGAACGAATACTTAACCCCAACTAAGACATTCCCTTTAGGCATTGGAACAAACCCTGTTTCAATATAGTCCGCATTGAAAATATTATTACCAATAATTGAAAGTTCAAGATCTGAAATAGTTAAAGTAGCTTGCACATCTACTACACTGTAGCTAGTTCCAGACGATCGTTCGGCAAATTTATACACTATACTTTGTGAAAGATTTTTCACAAACTGAGAGCGAACCGTCGCCGTAAAATGATGCGTCAATGCATTGAGCACATATTTAGAATAGGCAGTTTTTATATCGTTTAAATTCTCATCTAAATAGGTGTATCCCAAACTAATATTTTGAGTATAGAGACCCGATTTAAAACGCGAAGACACATTTAATTCTGCGCCTGTAGAGGTCAGGCTCTTTAGGTTCGTTGCTTCCCATTTATCAGCTTCATTTTCTTTAGTGTAATCAATCAAGTTGTTAGAGCTTCTGTTAAACACGGCGACATACGCATTAAAGTTGGTGCCAAAATACTTGAGCCCTAACTCTTCAGAAAGTGCTTTTTCAGGGACTAGATTTTCGTTTCCTAGATCCGTTCTCCCTACGTAATACAAGTCCGTATAGGTTGGTACTCTATAGGTGTATCCGATATTTGCATAGGTCTTAAATTGATCACTTATAGCATAGCCAACATCAACGCCTGGGAAGGCATGAAATTTAAAGTCGGAGAAGTAATTAACAGAGACTCCTGGCGTAATGTCTAAGCGGTTGTTGGCAAGTGAAAAACGATGTTCAAGAAATAAATTTGCCATCAGTCGCTCCCGTGACCCTAGGTTTGTGCTGTTCATAAATACTTTGGCAATATCCACCCCAAATCCAGTGATACCAGCAGTAGACGTATAGGATGCATTGACTTGCAGCCCTGCTTTATTTGAAATGTGTAAGTTTCTATACACGGCCGGTCTTTCGCGAATGTACAAGTACATATCTTGATTTCGCTTCCAGTATACACGAGGAGTTATCTTTAATTTTTCAGTTTGAATCTTTGTTGACACACCTATGAGGCTGCTTTGCGTTTCTTCGTACTGATCATTTGCGCTTCCAACGGCATAAAACTGATTGGCTCCAAATTTTCGTTCAGAAAAATATCCAATCATTTCTATGGGGTTTTTAGAGCTATTAAACAGGCCTTTTACAAAATAATTTTGGTTTTCAAAATCAGTATTATAGCGATACCCTTCAGAAGTATTTACGGAGGCATGTCCTATAAAAGTGGAATTGCCGATCTCTGTCCCTAGCGTTCCAGACACCTGTTGTTGGTCATAAGACCCCAGTTGATACCCAATAGAATTTACAGCATCACTGCTAGATTTTGTTACAATATTAATCGCACCGGTAAAGGCATTTTGCCCAAAAATTCGTGCAGCAGGCCCTTTTATGATTTCAATACGTTCAATAACGTCTAAAGGCAGCGCCATGTTTAATGTGTGGTGCCCTGTTTGAGGGTCTTCTACTTTAATACCGTCGACCAACAATAATGTTTGGTCAAAACTCCCGCCTCGAATGTATAAATCTGACTGCATCCCATTGACCCCTTGCCGTCTCACATCGATCCCGGCTTCTTGTTGAAGGAGCTCAGCTAAATTAGTTGCGGGACTTTGCTCTATCTCTTTTGAAGAAATGACGGTAATGGTCCGTGAGTTTTCTTTAAAAGGCAACTCTATTCTTGCTGAAGTAATCGTAATAGAATCTAAAGCTTGGCCCTCTAAAGGTTGTTGTGCTGCTGTAATACTAGGTAAAACACTAACAATAAATGCGAGTAAATAAAATCTATTTTTCATAAAAGTTTGTTTTTGGTTGCTTAAATGGCTGTTGCAAATATAGAAATACTAAGTCACCTCTACTTAAAATAAGTTAATAAAAAAACAGCGTTTTCATTTTAGTCAAACTGCAAATACGCTACCTTTATACCATGTTTGCACTTGTTGATTGTAATAATTTTTATGCGTCTTGTGAGCGGGTTTTTAACCCGCTTCTACGCGGAAAACCCATCGCTATTTTATCCAATAACGATGGCTGTGTGATTGCGCGAAGCGACGAGACAAAAGCATTGGGACTGCCTATGGGCGCCCCTGCTTTTAAGTATAAAACCTTTTTTAAGATCCACAACATTCAATTGTTTTCATCCAATTATGCGCTTTATGGCGATATGAGTAGTCGAGTGATGCGTATTCTAGAACAATTTTCACCGGATGTAGAAGTGTATAGTATTGACGAAGCTTTTTTACAGCTCAATGGTTTTGAAAACTACAAGCTTCATGACTATGGAACCACTATGCGTCAACGGATCCTTAAATGGACAGGAATCCCTACTTGTGTTGGCGTTGCGCCCACCAAAGCCTTGAGTAAAGTAGCGAATAAAATTGCGCGAAAGTTTCCAAAAGAAACCGGGGGTGTTTATGTGATTGATAGCGAAGAAAAACGCATTAAGGCCTTGAAGTGGACTGCCCTTAAAGATGTTTGGGGTATAGGCCCAGCATTGCAAAAACGGCTTTTGGCGAAGCACTGTAAAACGGCCTATGATTTTGTTCAACTTCCCGATATGTGGGTGCGTAAAACGTTTTCAATTACAGAATGGAAATTAAAAAAAGATTTAGAAGGAATTTCCAAAATAGGTCCAGAAACAATTAAAAATAAACGTGCAATTGCGACCACTCGAAGTTTTCCGTCGGCGATAAAAGATATTGAAGCGCTTAAGGAGCGTATTTCAACCTTTGCTTGCAGAGGTGCCGAAAAGCTCCGCAAGCAAGGCTCTAGTTGTCATATGATGCTTATTTTTTTGCGAAGTGATTACCACAAAAAAGATACCGAACAACACCGGGCTAGTATTGTCGTTAACATTCCTTTTCCTACCAACTCTAGCTTAACGCTAAGTGCTAAGGCTGTAAAAGCAGTGGCGGCTATTTATAAAAAAGGAATTAACTACAAGAAAGCAGGGGTGATTCTTACAGGAATTGTACCAACAGACAACCACCAATTGCAGTTGTTTAATCAAGAACACCCAAAACATTTACCATTGATGCGCACCATCGATTTTATTAATAAAAAGTACCGAGTACCCAAAATAAAACTAGCCAATCAAGATTTAAAACGCAGCTGGCAAATGCGTCAAGAGTATTTATCACCACATTATACAACCAATTTAAAAGATATAATTACGGTCCAATGTCCATAAAACCCACCACAGCACTCACCTTTTTTACAGTTGAAAACAGTCTGAACCAAGAGACTGTTTATTTTGAAACGGGAATCTCAGCAGGCTTTCCTTCGCCAGCAGATGACTTTAAGCAGCAACGCTTGTCTTTAGACAGTGAACTTGTTAAAAACAAAGAAGCTACTTTTTTTGCACGCGTTAGTGGGCAGTCAATGATTGATGCCGGACTCAACGACAATGACCTCCTGGTGATTGATCGAAGTCTTTCTCCGGCTCATAATAAAATAGCTGTCTGCTTTTTAGATGGGGAATTCACGGTAAAACGGCTTAAAGTAGAAAATGATGAGGTCTGGTTGCAGCCAGAAAATAAAAATTATCAGCCTATTAAAGTCACTGAAGAGAATGACTTTATAATCTGGGGGATTGTCACCAATGTTATTAAAAAAGTATAATTTCTAAAGTTCTTTTCGAAGCCTCGCAACTGGAAGGTCTAATTGCTCGCGGTATTTGGCAATGGTCCTTCTCGCAATTGGGTACCCTTTTTCTTTTAAAATAAGCGCGAGCTTTTCGTCTGTAAGCGGCTTTTTCTTATCTTCATTAACGATTATAGCCTGTAAGATACTTTTAATTTCTCTGGTTGAAACTTCTTCGCCTTGGTCATTGGTCATGGATTCACTAAAAAACTCTTTAATCAACTTGGTCCCGTAAGGCGTGTCTACATATTTGCTGTTAGCGACTCGTGATACCGTAGAAACATCCATCCCTATTTCATCCGCAACATCTTTCAGTATCATAGGCCTTAGTTGTTGCTCATCACCAGATAAAAAGTAGTTTTTCTGGTAATTCATAATGGTGCTCATTGTAATAAATAGCGTGTGTTGCCGCTGTTTTATAGCATCAATAAACCATTTAGCAGCATCTAGTTTTTGCTTTATAAAAAGCACAGCTTCCTTTTGAGTTTTTGTTTTTTTAGTTGACGCTTTATACCCTTTTAGCATTTCATTATAGGGCTTGGAAACATGTAAATCTGGCGCATTTCTACCGTTGAGAGTTAATTCTAATTCCCCTTCAACAATCTTAATGGTGAAGTCGGGAACCACATGCTCAATAGAGCGTGTATTGTTAGAAAAAGAGCTGCCTGGTTTGGGGTTTAAGCGTTCAATTTCCAACACTGCGTCTCGAAGCTGTTCCTCGCTCACATTAAACTTATTCAATAATTTTTTATAATGCTTCTTAGTAAACAAATCAAAGCCAGCATCAATTATACGACTTGCTAGCTTGCTGTTAGCCGTTTGTGTTTTTCGTTTTAACTGAAGTGCCAAACACTCTTGAAGGGATCGCGCACCAACCCCAGCGGGATCTAGTTGATGAACGATTTTTAAAACAGACTCGATTGTTTTCTCATCTGTATATAAGTTTTGAGTGAAGGCCAAATCATCCATCAGGTCAAGCAATGGGCGGCGGATATACCCGCTGTCATCAATACTCCCGATTAAAAACTCAGCAATCTGGTAGCGTGTATCGTCTAGTGGAAATGTATTGAGTTGTTCAATAAGAAGTTGAGTAAACGAACTTCCGGAGGCAAAAGGTATTGTCTTTTGCTCATCGTCTGCGCTGTAATTATTGGTATTTAGGCGGTATTCTGGAATTTCATCATCACTGAGGTAATCGTCTACGTTTATGTCGTCTGCGTTAATTTGCTCATTGTCCATGTCATTGTCATTGGACCCAAACTCATCCTCATAGTTGGTTTCCTGGTCTTTCCCGCTTTCCAGAGCTGGGTTTTCTTCCAACTCTTGTTTGAGGCGCTGCTCAAATGCTTGTGTAGGGAGTTGTATCAGCTTCATCAACTGAATTTGTTGAGGCGATAATTTCTGTGATAATTTATATTGTAGGAATTGCTTGAGCATTAATTGTATTGGGTTTTTTATAAAAATAAGAAAAAAACAACAACAGAAGATATGTCAACTAGGATTGTTTTTTAACAACCCTTTCTTAAGCGGTATTAAAATTCGGCGTTCATTGGGGTTCTTGGATAAGGAATGACATCTCTGATGTTACCCATTCCGGTAGCAAACATGACTAGCCTTTCGAACCCAAGCCCAAACCCAGAATGGACGGCTGTACCATATTTCCTTAAGTCTAAATACCACCAAAGATCTTCTTCAGGAATATCTAATTCAGCCATTTTTTCTTTTAAGACCTCTAGCCGTTCTTCACGTTGAGATCCTCCAACAATTTCACCAATTCCTGGAAATAAAATATCCATGGCGCGTACTGTTTTTCCGTCCTCATTTAAGCGCATATAAAAGGCTTTAATTTTTGCGGGATAATCAAACAGAATGACGGGACATTTAAAATGTTTTTCTACCAAAAACCGCTCGTGTTCACTTTGTAAATCAGCACCCCATTCATCAATTAAATACTTAAACTTTTTCTTCTTATTGGGCTTGCTATTTCTTAAAATTTCAATGGCTTCCGTATAGCTGACGCGTTTAAAGTTATTGTCAACGATGAAGCGAAGTTTTTCGGTGAGGCGCATGGGCGCCCGCTCATTTTGAGGTTTAGACTTGTCCTCATCTACCAAGCGTTGCTCTAAAAAGGCAAGGTCTTCTTTATTGTGCTCTAAAATATAACTAATAATATATTTCATAAACGCTTCAGCTAAATCCATGTTTCCAGCCAGGTCCATAAAGGCAACTTCGGGTTCAACCATCCAAAATTCTGCCAAATGTCGTGACGTATTGGAGTTTTCAGCTCTAAAAGTGGGACCAAACGTATAAACTTTACCAAGTGCCATAGCATAGGTTTCGGCCTCGAGTTGGCCTGAAACGGTTAGGTTGGTTTCCTTTCCAAAAAAGTCTTTTGAATAATCAACTGCACCGTCTTCTGTGAGCGGCGGGTTTTTAGCATCTAATGTGGTTACTCTAAACATTTCACCGGCTCCTTCAGCATCACTTCCAGTGACTATTGGCGCATGCATATAATAAAATCCGTTTTGATTAAAATAGGAATGAATTGCGAAAGAAAGAGAAGAACGAAGCCGCATAACAGCACTAAAGGTATTGGTTCGTGTGCGTAAATGTGCTTGGTCTCTTAAAAATTCTAAAGAGTGACGTTTGGGTTGTAAAATCGTTTTTGAAACCTCTTCAGGGTCGGCCTCTCCCAAGATTTCTAAAAAGCTAACTTGTACTTCTACAGACTGACCTTTTCCTTGGCTTTCAACCAGACCTCCTTTGATATGAACAGCAGCCCCGGTGGTAATCCGTCTTAACAGGGTCTCATCCATATTTTCAAAATCTACAACACACTGTATGTTTTGAAGGCAAGAGCCATCATTCAGTGCTATAAATCGGTTGGCTCTAAAGGTTCGTACCCAGCCTTTAACCTCAATGTCTGTATGTTTTAGATCTTGGGATAGTAACTGTGCAACGCTGCTGGTAGTCATAAGTACATTTTTTAATACTGCAAATATAAAGTTTTAAGCTAAATTATTGGCCTCTGTTCTTGTCTTCTTCAGTCCATTCCTCTTCGGGGATAATATTAAGGGTGGGCTTCTTTAGAATTTTTTTATTTGCAATACTTCGCTCAAGCGACAGTAACAGGCATGGCAATAGGAGCAAGTTGGCCAGCATCGCCAGCAAAAGGGTCATAGAAATCAATACACCCAAAGCCACAGTCCCTCCAAAATTAGAGGTTATAAAAACAGAAAACCCAAAAAACAGTACAATTGAGGTGTAAAACATACTCACCCCAGTTTCTCGAAGCGCTGCAAATACGGACTTTTTAATGGCCCACTTATTTGCCAAGAGTTCTTGTCGATATTTGGCCAAAAAGTGAATCGTATCGTCTACCGAAATTCCAAAAGCAATACTAAAAACTAAGATCGTCGAAGGTTTTATAGGAACCCCAAAATACCCCATCATACCTGCGGTTACTAGAAGTGGCAATAGGTTAGGAATCAATGAAATAACAATCATTCTGAAGGAACGAAACATATAAGCCATAAAAAGAGAAATCAAAAAGATAGCCAGGGCCAGTGACAGCATTAAATTTCTAACCAGATATTTAGTTCCTTTTTGAAATAAATATGCCTTTCCTGTGATTGAAACTTCATAGCGATCTTTGGGAAATAACTTGTCAATTTTAGTGATGAGATCTTCTTCGATACGCTCCATTTTGTCAATTCCTGTGTCTTTCATAAAGGCAGTGATACGCGCATATTGACCAGTGCTGTCTACAAAATTTTTCAGCAAATCAACATCTGAAGACGCATTTTTAGCATAGGATAAAATAAAGTTATTTTCTTGAGCTGTTGGAAGCTGATAGTATTTTGGATTTCCATTGTAGTAGGCTTGCTTGGAGTATTTAACCAAACTAACAACCGATATGGGCTTAGAAAGTTCAGGAATTTCAACAATCAAGTCTTCAAGAGCGTTCATGCGTTTCAGAGTAGCCAGTTTCATGACGCCTCTTTTGCGTTTGGTATCGACTAAAATCTCAAGCGGCATTATTCCATTAAAATCTCTTTCATAAAACTCGATATCTTTATAAAAGGCTGCCTTTTTTGGCATGTCTTCAATTAAGCTTCCAGTTGCCTTTATCTGAAAAATCCCAACAATGCTAATCGCCAATAAAGCTACAGCGGTGGCATAAATAGTAATGTTATGCTGTTTGACAGTCCGATCAATCCAATCCCCCAATTGGTTTATCCAGCGTTTGTTTAAATGCTCTAAATGCTTTTCTTTTGGGATTGGCATAAAGCTGTAAATTACAGGGATAATAAACAAACATAATAGAAAAATCACCAGAATACTAAGAGAGGCCACAATCCCAAATTCAGTTAGTAATTTACTTTCAGTTATTATAAATGTAGCAAAGCCTGAAGCCGTCGTTACATTGGTCATTAAGGTGGCATTTCCAACCTTAGAAATAACGCGTTGAAGCGATTTTGCCTTGTTGCCATGCTTATTGACTTCGTGCTGGTATTTGTTAATCAGAAAAATACAGTTTGGAATTCCAATGACAATAATTAGCGGAGGAATCAAAGCGGTAAGCGCTGTAATTTCATATTCTAGTAGGCCTAAAATTCCAAAGTTCCACATGACTCCAATAACGACCACGGTCATTGATATAAAGGTGGCTCTGTAGGACCTAAAAAAGAAAAAGAAAATAAGAGACGTAACTAAAATAGCCGCTAAGATAAACACGCTAATCTCGTCAACAATGTTTTGGGAGTTAAGGGTACGCACATAAGGCATGCCAGAAACCCTAACATCCAACTCAAAGGTTTGCTCAAATTCTTTTACTTTTGGGCTAAGATAATCTATCACTAAGGCTTTTCGCTCCGGCGTATTAACAATAGATTTATCTAGGTAAATCGCAGTTCGAATGGCTTCGGTGTCCTTGTTAAAAAGAAAGTTGTCATAAAATGGATACTGTTCAAAAAGTTCTTTTTTGAGGAGTTCTAATTCGGCTTTTGACTGAACAGAGTCTTTTATAAAAGGAACGAGATCAAACTGTTTTTTTGACTCATTTTTTATAAGTTTCTGTAAATCTTTAATTGCGATAACGCCATCTACACTTGGGTGTCCACTAAAGCTTTTAGAAAACTTGTTCCAAGCATTCAGCTTTTCTACAGTGAGTAAGCTACTGTCTTTGACCCCCATGACAATTAAATTACCTTCTTCTCCAAAGATGTCTAGGAAATTGTTGTATTCTAAGTTGATGGGATGGTCGTCTGGTAATAAGTTGGCCTCGGTGTAAGTAAAGCGCATCTTATTCCACTGCATAGCAAAAAAGCAGGTGGCGAGAGCTACTATAATTAAAATAATAATTCGATTTCTGAGAATAAGTCTTGCAACATTTTCCCAGAACCCACTTGAAAAGAGTTTAAACATAGGCTTTTTTGATGGCCCCAAAGGTAAATAAAATGAATTAGAAAGAAGAGAATTAAAAGCTCAACTTCCCATAAATAAACGTTAAAAAACGGAATTATACTGTGAGAATTTCTTTTTCCTTAGCGGTATAAAGTGCATCCGCTTTTTTAACATGTGTGTCTGTAAGCAGTTGTACGTCCATTTCAGCATTTTTTTGAAGATCTTCTGAAGTGTCATCTGTTTTTTTAATTTCACTATTTGCATCTTTTCTAGCTGCTCGAATGGAAATTTTAGCATCTTCAACTTCAGATTTTGCCTGTTTGGCTAATTCGCGGCGGCGCTCTTCAGTCAAAGGCGGCACACTGATAATGATAGTATCACCATTGTTCATTGGGGTAAACCCCAGATTAGCAATCATTATTGAGCGTTCGATTTCTTGTAACATTCCTTTTTCCCAAGGCTGAACTGTTATTGTTCGTCCATCCGGAGTATTCACGTTAGCCACTTGAGACAGTGGGGTTTGAGACCCGTAGTAATCGACGGTTACACTGCCCAACATAGATGGACTAGCCTTTCCCGCGCGGATATTTAGAAATTGTTGTTCTAAATGTCTTAGCGCATTCACCATCGCTTCTTTTGCACTCTCTAGAATAAAATCTATTTCTTCGTTCATTTTGAAACGTTTTAAATGTCTATGTTCTCTTTAACTCACTCGAGTTCCTACAGCAGCTCCAGAAACAATTTTAAGCAGGTTTCCTTGCGTGTTCATATCAAACACAATGATTGGCAAATCGTTTTCTTGACTCAAAGTAAAGGCCGTCGAGTCCATGACCTTTAAGCCTTTAGTGAGCACTTCTTTAAAACTAATGGCATCAAATTTGACAGCTGTTTTATCTTTTTCAGGGTCCGCACTATAAATACCATCTACACGTGTGCCTTTTAAAATCACATCGGCTTCAATTTCAATGGCTCTTAAAACCGCTGCTGAATCTGTTGTAAAGTAGGGATTACCTGTTCCTCCGCCAAAAATCACAACACGTCCTTTTTCTAAGTGCCGAATAGCCCGACGTCGGATAAAGGGCTCTGCCACTTCATTTATTTTTATAGCTGACTGTAAGCGGGTTGGGATTTTAGCATTTTCTAAAGCACTTTGTAGAGCGAGTCCATTAATAACAGTGGCAAGCATTCCCATATGGTCTCCCTGAACACGGTCCATTCCGTTACTGGCTCCAGCAACGCCTCTAAAAATATTTCCACCCCCTATGACAATTGCCACTTGGATGCCTTTATCTGTTAGCTGTTTAATTTCATTCGCGTAGTCTGATAAGCGATCAGGGTCGATTCCGTAGTTGAGGTTTCCCATGAGAGCTTCTCCAGAGAGCTTTAGTAAAATGCGTTTGTAAGTCATAGTTATATGGATCGTTCCACAAATATAAACAATATCTTAAATGCAAAAAGTAGAATTTCAACATAAATAGAATTCGCTTATTGAATCTTAGCAAAGCTGAAGGGAAAATGAGGTTAAAAAAATTAAAATTAGTATGAATGTGTTGTGTGAATTTTTATTTTTGCACAATAAAGCCCCCTGATTTGAAGCACTTACTTAGTGTATTTTTACTTTCACTTTTTTGTTTTTCTATAATTAGACCAGTGATTCCGTTTTTTGAGTACGCATTTAATTATGAGTTTATCGCAAAGATCCTGTGTATTAACAAAAAAAATGCACCCCTAAACTGTAATTTAAAGTGTTATCTAAGGGCTCAATTATCTTCTGTACACAAACAAAGTGAATCAAAAGAAAAAAAAATTCTACACATTGATATTGATTCGCTTCCTAAAATAGTTATTGCAGTCCATGCTATTTTTCTGAGATCCGTACAAGTTTTGCAAAAAAACAAATCATATTATTTCGAAAAGTTAAGTTTCAACACTTATTCTAAACCCCTCACACCTCCACCAAAATTTTATTTATTTCTCATCTAACCTTCTCAAGTGAAAGATCTTAAAACCTCAAACAAATAAATATCAAAAAATGAATAAATTATTATTTTCCTTTATGGGAACACTACTCTTATGCGTTTCAATGTGCAACGCACAAGACTCATTATGGACCTCCGACCGACCCGATGGACATGCGCCAATAAGCCTGATGGGAGATCACTTCCACAAAAAAGGAGCACTTATGTTTTCTTACAGATACATGGCTATGGAAATGGAGGGGACCCTTTCTAACTCTAGAGCTGTAAGCGCTGTAACTGTTTTTGAAAACTATATGGTTACACCTCTAAAAATGCAAATGAATATGCATATGATTGGCGCCATGTACGCTCCCACAAGCAGCTTTACTTTGGCCATAATGGGACGTTATATGTCCAATACAATGGATTTACAAACCAAGATGGGTAAGAACTTTTCAACGAGCTCTGAAGGCTTGGGAGATCTGTCAATTTCTGGATTGCTTAAACTCATTAATATGAATCGCCAATTAGTTCTCGCCAATTTAGGGCTGTCACTTCCAACAGGAGCCATTGATCAACGCGCTACAACACCAATGATGGAAAATGTAGCTTTAGCATATCCTATGCAATTAGGGAGTGGAACGCTAGATCCGTTTTTTGGAGCTACATACACGGGTCAATCTAATAGGTTTTCTTGGGGGCTCCAGTCAAAGTATAAGTTCAGAATAGGAAATAATTCCGAAAATTACTCGCTTGGAAACCGCTTTGATCTTGTGGGTTGGGGCGCTATTAAAGCATCAAATAATCTAAGTTTTTCAGCAAGTTTGAGCTACTTTAATAGTGATAAAATTGAAGGTGCAGATGCAGACTTGGATCCGATGATGATGCCTTTGTTTAAGACTGCTAATTCTGGAAGAAGCCAATGGGATGTAGGAATGGGTACCAACTATATATTTCCGGATAAAGTTCTGGAAAACCTTAGGTTTTCTGCAGAGATTAAGATGGCTGTTGCTCAGAACATTGAGGGCATTCAAATGAAAAACAAGTGGTTGGCGACTTTTGGGCTTCAATATGCTTTGAGCCACCATTAGAAGTTGTAAATCACAAAAAAGCCTCGAATTATAATTCGAGGCTTTTTTTAAGAGATTAAATAGCAACTACCCTAAGGTTACGCGTTTAAATTCAGTGATGCTAACCTCACCATAACTATCAACATACTTTGCCACTCTTATTTTTTCGTCTTTGATAAAGTTTTGATCTAAGAGACACTGTTCTTGATCTAAGGTTGTATTGTCAGAAACAAAACGGTCCATTTTACCAGGCAAAATTTTGTCCCAAATTTGTTCAGGCTTTCCTTCTGCTTTTAATTCTGCTTTAGCATCTGACTCTGCTTGCGCTAAGACATCTGGAGTTAATTGAGCCATTGAAATATATTGAGGGACATTTTTCAGTGTTTTTCCCAAACGACCCAACTCAATATTATCCTTTTCGATCACCGCTATTCTTGCCTCTGTTTCAGAAGCAATAAAGGCCGGGTCAAAATCTTTATAAGAAAGTGTTGAAGCGCCCATAGAGGCCACTTGCATTGCGATGTCTTTCACTAAAACATCGGCCTTGTCAACTTTTGAAGAAAGCCCTATAACGGCTGCAATTTTGTTTATATGCACATAAGAACCAACATAAGCAGCTTCTACTTTTTCAAAAGCTTTGATGTCTAGTTTCTCTCCGATGACTCCAGTTTGTTCAATAAGTTTCTCTGCCACAGACATCCCTCCAAAATCAGCGGCTAAAAAAGCCTCTTTGGAGTCTTGATTTAGTGCAATATCTCCGAACTGATCTGCCAGTGCTAAAAAGTTTTCGTTTTTCCCAACAAAATCTGTTTCACAGCCTAAAACTATTGCAACACCAATAGTCTTATCTGCGTTAATCTTGGCAACGGCAGCACCCTCAGAAGAGTCTCGGTCTGCTCTATTGGCGGCTACTTTTTGACCTTTTTTACGAAGGTTGTCAATCGCTTTGTCAAAATCGCCTTCAGCCTCAACTAAAGCTTTTTTGCAATCCATCATTCCTGCACCTGTAGCTTTTCTTAATTTATTTACTTCTGCGGCGGTTATTTTTATCATGATTCAATAGTTTAAAAAAGTCGTTAAATTTTCCATAAGAAGAAATTAACGACTTTGTTATTACTTAATTTTACTTAATTTTTATTCTTCTTCTTTTGTGGCTTCAGCGGCAGGCTCCTCTGCTACTTTTTTAGATTTAGTTGCCTTTTTGGCTTTAGTTGCCTTTGTTGCTTTTTCAGTTTTTGGAGCCTCAGCT
>TARA_Y100000385_G_scaffold74275_1_pt1 | contig 28586 bp, 35 predicted proteins | sample TARA_Y100000385 | Tara Oceans TARA_Y100000385 (sample SAMEA2620980) | marine metagenome | biome: marine biome (ENVO:00000447); feature: surface water layer (ENVO:00002042); material: "saline water (ENVO:00002010), including plankton (ENVO:xxxxxxxx)" | depth 5 m
TATATATTTATTCTTTCTGAACATACAGATTGAAGGGTCCTACATTAACACCTCTTTTTGTTTCATATTTTACAATACCTTGAGCTCTTGTGGAACTGTTGCCAAGTCTATGAGTAAAGGGATATTGAGTTCTGGCTTGATGAGGAGTATCAAGATGAGTAAATTCTCCATATGGTAAATGTGTAACAGTTTCGTGGTGATAATGAACTTCACTGACTTGGTTATTAGTAGCAAACCCTTCCTTGGTAACTACACCTTCGGTAAGATTTATAAGAGCTGTATTTTGCTTTTGTTTTTTTTGAAGGTCAGTGTTTGCTTGATCTGATGGACTTGCGGATGAAACATTAGAATCCTGCGACGGATAAAAGAAAGCTTTCTTTTTTATGCGTGTCATATTAATATTATAGCACATTTTTATGTAAGGTTAATTATTAATATTTATTTAATTTATAAATTAATGGACATAGATAATGAAAAAGTTTTACAAGAATCACTAAAGATTCATCTTTTATATAAAGATGCTAAGGCAAGTGGTAATGTTAATATTGCTGAACTTACTGAAAAAGCAAAAGAACTATATCCTTATACCTCCGAAAAAATTACGAGTATAGTTAATATAGCATTGGGAGACTCATATAATTATGAAAGACTAAAATTTATGCTAAATATGAATACAAAGGTTAAAAATAATGAATTAACCGAAAAAGAAGGTTCAGTTCAAGTAGGACAAGTTCTTGTAGATGATATAGTCAAACCTTCTTTAGAAAAAAAGTAAATATTAAATCTATTATAAAAAACTAATAAATTTAATAATAATATTTATAATCTTCATATAATATAAAAATATGGATAATTCTACTATAGTTAATGTTATAAATAATGTTCATAAGATGTTGGAAAATAGAGGATTTGATATTACCAAAGTTAATAGAAATCCACCTACTGCTCATATGAATAATTTAATTAAGTTGTTCAGAGATAAAAAAAATACACTTGACATAATGATTGAAAATACTAATAGAGATAAACCAGATTTTGGAAAAAAAGCCTATGTCCATTTTATTTACAATATGAGAAATGAAAAGTCTAATAAAGAGTTTGAAGATTTATATGATGTCGTAACCAAAGCCAATAATATGATGGAAAGAGACCACATTATAATTGTTGTATTTAGTGAATTAACTGAAAAACATAGATCACTTGAAAGCGAGTTTTCTAATTTAACTCTATTTAGCTATAAGAATTTAATGTTTAATTTAGTAGATCACCAATTTGTTCCCAAACACGAATCATTAACAGCTGCTGAAAAAATTAAATTGTTATCTGACTTCATGATTACAGATTATAATAAGCTCCCTCTTATAAGTAAATATGACCCCGTCTGCAGATATTATAATTTTAAGATAGGTGATGTTTTAAGAATAACACGACCATCAGATGCTAATATGACTCATGTTATGTACAGACATGTTCAATTCCTTGATTAATATTTAATAAATTTGATATTAATTTTTTATTACTTAAAGAAGTAATTAATAATTAAACTACTATGGTAGACAATTTATCAGAAAGTCATTCTAGTGATAATTTCAATAACTGGGACAACTATCAATTACAGATAAATAAGTATCTTAAAGCTATAGACGGAAATCCCTATGTTTTAGAACTATGTCAAGATTTTAAAAACATTAGTAAACATAAGGTAACAAAATATCTAAACAATGAATGGAAAGTTAAATTCAATACATTGACTGAACAGGGGAAAATAACTAACAATGATATCAATGAAATTAATTCGTTATTTAATACAGATAATATGATGAAGCTTTTTATTAAAAGTATGACTGATAAAATTTCAATTGATAATGAATTAGAAATTTTAAAGTTTATCAGTGTGGCTTCAATGAAAGAATCAAAAGAAAATATAAATTTACTTATTCCTGAAGTTGTATTTAATCCATCTGAACTAAAATTCGTAACAACTACAGGACTCGGTATGCTTGAGACCTATGTCGATTATGAATACCTTTACGAAAACTTTATTCCTCCTGAAAACATAGTTAAAACAACTTGTTCTAAAGATTCGGGTCCAATATTTAACCCAGAAGTTATTAATACAATTGTAGGTTGTAAAACTGGTAATGAAGCAATAAAAGGATATTTCAAGAAGTCAGATGTAGGAGATTTTTACAATTGTGCTACCTTACAAATTGTATTAGGAGAAAAAAAATGTGCCAATGCCAAACTGTTTAATAATGGAAAAATTCAACTAACTGGAATTCCTCATCCTGATTTAGGAACTGTGGCAGTAAAAATTATAAGTGACCTTATTAAAACCATACCTGATAACAAAGAAACTAATCAAAAAATTGTGTTCGACAAAAAGCATGTTAAACTAAAATACTATAAAACTGTAATGATTAATACTTGTTACGACCTTGGTATATCAATTGATCGTGATATCACAAGTCAAGTTCTAAGTGAGAGATTTAATTTCAGCACTGTTTGGGAAGGAGACGGCTATCCAGGTGTAAGAGTTCTATATTATTACAATACGGATACTGTAGGGACCGAAAACGAGGGGCTATGCACCTGTTCATGTGATAGTTCCGACGATAAATGTGAAGAAAAATGTAATGGAAAAGGTAGTGGAGAAGGAAAATTTAATTGTCGTAAGATTTCTATTGCGGTATTTCAAAGTGGTAAGGTTATTATTGCCGGTGGATGTAAAGATGCCGAGCCTATTTACAGTGTATATAATACGTTTAATAAAATTGTAGGAACAATAGCTAATGAAATTACTAAAATAGACGATGAAAATATCCAAAATAAAAAGAAACATAAAGAAAAAAAAATATTTATTGACAAACTAAAAATTACCAATATCGAAATGTACAAAAAGTTACTGGGCTAAATTTAAAATATTCTTTTATTATTATGGAAAGCTCTTCTAAAATAAATGTATATTTTAGAAAAAAACCCTATTTTCCTATTAATGAAAATGATAAAGATATAATTAGTTTAACAGATACATCTATTAATATACAAAATTGTAAAAAGCGTGTTAATGATAATGTTTATTTTTCAAGTTACAAAAATCTAGATATTATTGACGACCAACAGAAAAATAAGGATGTATTTTCGAAAACTATTTATAAAGATATATCTGACCTTAAATCAAATTTGTTAATAGCATATGGTCAAACAGGTTCTGGTAAAACTCATACTCTTACGGGGACAAAAGATGAACTTGGACTTATACCTCTTGCTGTAGATAAATTGTTAAATGACGATGTTTGTCTTGAATTATCTGTTCTGGAAATTTATAATGATCAAATATATGATCTTTTAGAGCCATCAAAAAGAACTATTGAAATTTTTGAATGTAACAATAGAATAAAATATAAGCATAAACCTACTAAAATTAGTATTAATAATCATGACGACCTTAATAAAACTATTAATCGTATAAATTCTCTAAGAAAAGTAGGTAATACAAAACTTAATGATGCTTCATCGCGTGCTCACACTATTTATTTTTTTAATTCTAAATCAGATAATTTTAAATTTTTTGCGATTGATTTGGCAGGAAACGAAAGAGGCAGACTTACTAATGCCAAGGGAGTGGAACAAAATCGTGAATATATAGCAATAAATAAAAGTCTTTTTGCTCTTAAAGAATGTATCAGAAGCATTTATCTTTCTAAACCATATATCCCTTTTAGGCATTCTAAATTAACCAAACTATTAAAAGAAATACTATATAATAATATCAATATTCATTTTATTGGAACCATTAATTCGTCAAAAATTTGCTATCCTGATATAGTTGATACTATAGAATATGGAATGTGTCTTAAAAAATCGAATATAAAAAAAATACTCCGCAATGATATACCAGAAAAACCACTGGTAAAACCCATTTATACTAAAAAGGATGACCCAAATATTTATTTATCTATAAAAGATTTATCAAAATCACAAAATATTGCAAGTCCTGAAAATGAACATTTGGTAAAGAGATGTAAATCAGCACCTACAATTGGTAATAGTCAATTAAAAAATGATATATTAGACAACTATTATGAATATATACTCTATCATTATAATGTAGCAAGAAAACATAGCAGAATATATGATTATTTAAAAAAAAATAACGGATATTTAGACCATACTAAGTCCAAAGAAATTCAAAAAATTATAAATAAATTTACATGCGTAGGTATGAAATTTATTGATAATAACTTATAATACTTTATCGGTTATAATTTTTAGAACAAGATTGAATTGATCTTGTTCTGTAGATTTTAGTTCTTTTAGAATTTTTCCATTATGGTCATATACTTCCACCGTAAGTTTATCAAACTCCATATCTTTAGAAGGTGTGTAAACACCAAATAATTTATCTGTATTAATATAATTATAGTAACTTCCTTTCTTTTCCCACATTATTTGGCAAAATCCTCCCATTGATGATCCATTAAGATATAAAACATCATCGAATTCTTTGATTTTTATAAGAAAATAAGGATAATTTTTAAAATCATTTTTACGATAAAAATTTTCATTTATAAAACAACTTACTAACTCAACTCTCTTAATATTAGAAATAGACGTTTTTCCATTATAATTTACTTCAAACTTAAATTCAGAACTCACAGTGTTAGTTTTACCATTACTCTGGATAATATTAGCCATAATATTAAATTCATATTCTTTATTTTCAACCTTCTTTTCAACAGGAATATTTATTTTATCTATAAGTTTTTTTAGAGATTCTTCTATATTAATATTCTTAGTAGGAGGTATAACTATATTATTTTCAGGGGATGTATTGTTGACTATATGATTAGAATTATAATTAGGCAAATCATTAATAACTACATGGGGCCTCTCATGAATTGTATTATTAACACTATTGTTACTACTATTGTTAACAGAATTATAATTCATTATTGGTCTATTTTGAGATAAATCAATACCAGCATTATTATATTCTTGTAATTTAGGCATATTTCTATCAGGTAAAGGTTTACTTGTATCACCCCCTTCCTCCCTATTAGCAGGAGGAAAATAAATTTCTTCACCCATATTATTCGTAGGTTTACTTATATCGTAGTTATTAAAGCTATTTTGTCCTGAGACTTTATTATTAGGATTAAATTGCGCAGTTTGTTTTTTCTTTTCATCTAATTGCTTAGTTAAGTTTAATTTTTCATCACTATCATTATTAAAATTAGTTTTATTTTCATTTTTTTGATTAGGAGGTATTCTCGAATTTATTAGCTCTTGTAGTCTATCGTCAAATGTTTTTTCTTTATTACTTTCTCTAAACATTTCATCATTATCACTATTCATTGTAATATTATTTATTTTTTTTGGTTGCATTCTGTTTGATGTAGAATTGTTGGCATTTCCACCTTCTTCTTTAAATTTATGATCATCATCATATTTTTTTTGAATATTTAAAGTTGTTATCATATCAGATATTGTATTCCTTGAAAGATTAGCATTTTTAAGATTGAATTTGTCTATTAATACTATGTACTCTTCGCGCGTAAGCTTAAATTTTCTTGATAAAACCTTTCTCAGCTTTCTAATTATATTATTATTGATATCTTCTCGAATCATTCTGGCTCTATGAACAGTTTGTTGTCTTTCAAGCATCATATCATTTAGTTCCTCTAACCTTTTTTTACTTTGTAATTTAACATTTGTAGAATTATCATCAAATCTTATACTTTGTCTGACTCCCATTAACGAAGAAAGAGGAATGTCTGTATTTTGAAGTCTTTCCATTATAATAAAAATAAATTTTAAATTTAATTTCTATACGTAAATTAATCGTCAAGTTTTGGAGAAATATAGTAGTAAATAAAGCTACCGTCATCATTAAGATTATAATCTAAACGAACTGGGTTGTCGGCTATCATATTAATCGTAACGAATTCAGTTAGTTGGTTGGCTTTTGTTATGTTTTTAAGAATTGATGTTCCTAGGGTAACATTAAATTCTCCTTCACAGCTCATAAGCTCATAGATTTTTTTTTTATTAGTAGAAGATTTAGCTTCACTTTTTCCAATATTAATTTTAAGTTTTTTTTCATTTTCATATCCTTCCGCTCTATCAAACAGAAATTCTGTTTCGGAAAGATCACCCTTTGAAAAAGTTGACAATTGTTTATCTTTAATCTTGAATGTAATCTGTTCCGCGCCTGTAGTAATAACAGAATTAATCATATTACTAAAAATTTTTGTTGACAGTTCAAGTTCCAAATGATAATCTATACTGGGGACGTCAAGATCATCTACATCAATATCCATTAGCATTAATCCATATTTCCTTTTAAGTCCATCATTTTCAAATATAATATCAAGTTTAGGATTAGATTCATTGTAAATAATGCTTAATTTTCCTCGCCCAGATGAAGTTTTCAATAACTTAACAAATTCTTCAAAGTTAATCCCCAAATTTACAGGACCTATCTTTTCAAATTTATCAAAATCATTTTTTTCGATTTCCAATTTAATAAGAGATACATGCATCACATCCATACCTGAAACGTAAAGACCATCATCTTTTACACTAATATTTCCCATTTTAAGAACATTAGACACAGATTCAATAGCATCACAAAAATATTTGCTATTATTCGTTTCCAGATGGCAAGAAGACATTTTTTATTTATGAAATAATAATTTATGAAATCAAATTTTATATTAAAAATATCTATCTATTGTAATGAATTACGATAGATATATTCCACTTATAAATAATTATTGGTTTAGAGGAATACCTGATTATGAAAGATGGTTTAAAAAATCTAATAAGTATGATAAAGAAATAAAAACCATGTTTTATGGAATATTAAAAGTTGGCGAAGCAGGGCTTATTGAACATTGGGGCTATACTAAAGATGGATTTATGGCATATATTATTTTGTTAGATCAATTTAGCAGACAGATATATCGTAACAATAGAAAATCTTATAAAAATGATCCTCGAAGTATGAAATTTATGAGAACTCATATAATGAAGTATATTGATGAATTATCAGCTATTGAATTGATGTTCGCTTTAATGCCATTCCAACATTCAGAAAAACTAGACGACCAATATGATGGTATTCAAGTTTTAAAAGAATTAATAAAGTGTGAAAATAATAAATCCGAATTAGATGTTTTAAATGAAGCTCTTAAACACCAAAAAGGACATTATAAAGTTATTAAAACTTTTGGACGATTTCCTAAAAGAAATAAATATATTGTAAGTAGAATTACTACCCAAAAAGAACAAGAGTATATTGACTCTAGTCCAGATGTTCCGTATTAATACAATTATTTTCATATTCTAATTTATTTTCATTATTATACACACCCCAATGATAACTTTTAATATTTGATTTGTCGGATGTATCTTTAAAATATAGTAATGTCATTAGTTCGTAATACATATTTATCCAAAGTAAAAAGTATTCTTTGCACTTAGAGTTTTCAAATTTATATTCTTCTGCTCTTAAATTAATTATATCCCAAGGTTTAGGTTTCATCATAAAATGAATTATTAGAGGTTCTTTAATAATTTTATTATTTACTGCGCTTTCAACTAAAATAGGATGTATGTTATAGGCTATATCCAACTGTTTTATACTAAAGTTTTTAATTCTATGAAGTATCTCGAAAATATATTGGTCTGACACAAATAGCTCTTTATCATCAATTGTTAATTTATCTATATTCTCAAATAATAATTGGTACATAGTTGCATAAATGTTTTTATTATAATTAGAAAGTATTACTCCTGAATTAAATTTATTTTTTATTAATATTACTTTACTGTAATCACGGTCAGCCTGCATATCAGGAACCATAAAAATGTTACTTTTTGTATTAATACCAAATAAATGGTCAATATTTTGGAGTATCAATACATCAGTATCTAAATATACAAATTTTTCACATTCAGGTATATTAAACATAGCAAACTTACCAAATAAATGTTTATCCTTTATAAATTTTATTTGTTCAGTATTCATATTTATTTCTTCCAACTTAGACCTTAAATTAAATTTAACAACCTTTATTCCCCGCGATTGTAATACATCAATAATAGATTCACTTACATCCTCTAAGCATATACAGTATAGCGGAAATTTAGACCGCACTTTTGTTAAATTAAATGCTAAATTTAATACAGCTTTGTAATCTCTTCCGTTAGAAATATAGGTTATATAGCCATTTCTTACCATATTACTATTAATTAAATATTAAACTATTAATATTAAAACGTATACTTAATATTAATTATTTTATTTTATTGGAATATTCTATTATTTCCTCCTTATTGTAACCATTTTCTATATCAAGAATATCAATATTAAACACGTCGCTTTCATATTTCAACAATTTATACAGCTTATCATTAAGTTCAAAGTCTTCTAATTCAAAATTATGTAGGTATATTTTAATCCGGTCATCAAGCTTTCGGGATATCTTAATTTTCTGTAGCATTATTAATCTTAAAACATGTTCGTCTGCAAGAGTAGAAAATATTAATTTAGAATGAAATATGTCATTAAATTTATCACTTTTACTTATTAATAATGAAGATATATGAGCCATATATCTATTATTCTATGTTATCTTTATTTAAATAATCATCTGCCACAGTATCATATTGTGCGTCTGCTGTTAATTGACCACCTGTTTTATTAAGATTAGCCATAAGTCCTTTTACTTCTTTTGGAGAATTATTAAGTGTTCCTACCTGAATCTTATGTCTTGGGCGTTTTCTTATTAATTTAAATTGTTCCATAGTAGGATGAAAAACACCTAACATTAGAAATATCATTGCTAAAATCAAAAAGTAATAATCCATTTATTATATAATTAGATTTAAACTTTTATAAAATCAGTAGTGCTTTCAGAATATCTGTAACATTCTATAAGTTTTTTAAATTTATTAGATAATTTATTAGGCCTTTGACATAATCTAATTATCAAAGGATTATATTCACTATAAATACTTCTTCCTAATGCACCTATATTAGTTACAGGAGTTCCTCTTACATAATATTTTGCAATACTGCTTCCATATCTTATTGTGCTTAACGTATGTCCGAAACTTCTTGGGTCACGAGACTCTTCAAATTGAAACCATGTAGAAAACATATCAGTATCTTTTTCACTTTTATTAAATCTTTTGTTCTCAATAGTTCCCATAATTAGATCAAAATTATCGTTTCTTTTGTTGAAATAAACTGAATGTATTGAGCCTTCTCCTATTCTTGGCTGATTAGGATGAAATGAGTAATGTGAACTGGTATTATTTAATTGAGAAGCCATCATGTAATTAAATTTTTGATATTTTTTATAAAATATACCCATATCATTTTTTATAATAACATAAGCTCCCTTGAGTATCTCCTCTAACTCATGAAATTTTAAACGTGTGTACTTAATTAAATCGTTTAAAAAATCTAAAATATGCGGACTAACATTTACTGAAAAAGTAAGACCAGTAACATATTTAACCATTTTATTAAAATCATTTGGATCTGCCTCAATCTCCTTTTTTATGTATTTTAAAATATTATTTCTTTTTTTCTTAGACATTTTATTTATGATTTTCCTTTTTCCTTTTATGGTTAATTTTTCATTCTTTTTTGAACTTTTATTTTGAGAAATTAGAGTTTTCTGATTAACTATATTCCTTTCTCCTGAAAGTTTGCTTTTATTATCACCAAACTCTGACATTTAATTATAATATATTTCTAAAATATTATAGATTTATATTTATCAATAATTTGCTTTCCTTTTTTACTAAAAATACTATATTTTTTATTAGTTTTAGGATCATAAATGAAATCATATACATTTATACCACCACCATTAAAATTGATATTCAAATCAAATAAACTTGCTAAACTATTATCGTTTTCTTCATAATCAAATTCTAAAGGTTCGGCATATTTACTTCCAGAAAATTTTGATTTTAACACTTCCATTATATTATAATAATTAATAGATAATATTATAGTATAACCCATTTTCCAAATTTATTATCAGTTATTTTAACATCTTTTATAAACTCTTTTAATTCATCTCTGACAAGATACATTATTCGATATTCCAAAATCTTAAAATTAAGCTGTTCTTTTTTGGGAGTTTCTAATGCTTTGCCTCTTAAATTAGACCAATCCATAATAAATATATTATTTCCTTAATCTCTATATGTTTTTTTTATAAATTTATAAGGAACTTTAAATATATCAGTCATACAATAAGGGCATTTTCTATACGACATTATATCCTTATTAAGTTCATTGTAAGATAACATAAATGCTTTATAACAGAACGCATGATTACATTCTAACATAATAACATTTTTACTTTTACAATCTTTTTCAGTAAATTCCTTGCCTGTAATAAGACAAACCTTATTAAATTTAAGTTTATCTAAGTCATCTATAAATACATGACTTGTTTTTATCATTACATAAAATTATAGTACTAATTTTAAATGAATATATAATGGTTTCCATTCATAATGGCGAAATAAGTAAAAATTTTCAGATTTTTAAACCTATAGAAACTACACCTAATAATAGTAAATTTAAAATTTACCACGATAATAAAGAACTGTTTTTACAATTACCCAGAACATCTATATACAGTATTTTACAACCATTTGAAAATATGTATAGAATTACTCTAAAATTTAATCTAAATGATAGTTTGCATGCTACATTTTTAGATAAATTATCAAAAATAGAAACAGTTCTTAAAAAAACTGAGAAGGAACTTTGGAAAACTTTAGGAAAGAATACTCGTAATAAAGAATGGATTAGCTCAATAAGATTTTCCGAAAAAAATAAGCATGCTTACATGAAATTAACATGCGATAAATCAATTATTAGTGTATTTGATCATAATAAAAAAGAAGAAAATATAAATTATATTATTAAAAATTCCGAAGCAATATGTATAATTTACCTGAAGAATATATGGAGAAATAAAAATAATATAGGTTTAGGTTGGAATTTATTTCAGACTAAAGTATTTCAACCTATCCACAAAATCAAGGAATGTATCATATTTGACGAATTTGAAGATAACCCATTGATGCATTATTTTAATATTCCTCCTGTTATTCATGATAAACCTAAAATTAATAATAAAAATAAAGAAGAACACCCTGTTTTTGGTAAATATGTCAAATTAAAACGTTTGGGAGCTAATCCCAATATAATTGCTCTAAAGCTTAGTCAAGATGGATATACTGAAAAAGACTTTAGTGATTTTATGGATGGTAAAGAACCGGAAAGAAAAACAGCTAATAATCCTGTTAAGATAACGTCGTCAATGTTTCAAAACATCAAATTAAAAAAGGCTAAACCTATTAGTAAAAATAAAAAAACGGTAAAGAAATCTAATAATCAATGCGTCGTTACCGAAGAAAGTTTGGCATTTGCTATAAAATCACTTAAAAAGGTTTAAATAACACCATTTTTTATTATTTAAATATAAAGTCATAATAATACTCAATGAGTATTACCAAAGAAGGTAAATATAAACAGATTCTAAAATCTACACGATTTTATAAAAAGAAACTACCAGATATTAATGAATTTATATACACTTACATAAAAAACTATCAAGATATGGGGATTGATTGTTATATAAATGAATATAAAGCCGACGCATTTATGAGTTTTAGAGATGCATCTTCATCCAAAAAACTTAGAAATATTAGAAAAGATGTTATCAAAAGTAGAAATTATATACTTATGGTAACTAAAGTAGATAAACATAAAGGTTTTATTGATGTTGAGAAAAGAAGTATAGATAGCGATGACGAAAAAAAATATATAGATTTAATTAATTTTTACCAAAAGGTATTTATTGTTTTTATAAAGTCATTTGTATTTAATAACATAGATTGTTCCCAGGAAGACGTATATGACTTTCTTGAAAAAACATTATGGAAACAAGATCCTAAAAATATTAGAGAAAATTTATATCTTATACATAATAGTAAGGATAAAGTTAAAGATGACTACGGGCTTAATGATGAACTTGGAAATATAATTTTAAAAAAACTTATAACAATTATACCTAAACCATTCTGTAGAATGAATATTAAACTACAAATTAATAGTTTATCGGTGGATGCATCAGGGGATATTAAAAGGGCTGTTGAACATTTTGAAAATAAACTAGATCGAAAATTCAAAGTAACTTCTGCGCCATTATATGAATGTAAATATGATATTCCAATTAATGGAGAAGATGAAGACACAAATAAAGCAATTATTGAAAAATGTCAGAATACTATTTCCGACACAGAAACTAAATTTACTGAATTAGTAAGTATGTTAGACTTTGATAGTTTTTACATTAAAGATAGTGGTTCGTTTCATGAAATTATACAATAACTTAATTCATTTCAAGACATTTTCCATAATGCTGAGGTTCATTTACGGAATAGTTCCAAATATATTTATGTTTTTTTATTTTGGGCACACATCTTAAATCATATGTCATGTTTCTTGTAGACCGTGTTGATATTGTGTATGGATAATTAACAAATGCCTCATACATAGGTATACAAGATAGAAATAGAATAATTAATAATATAAGTTTATTCATTATATTATCTATTAATAAAATAATTTAACTTTCATCTACTATCGGTGGCGTTACATTAAGATAGCCGAAATATAATTGTAAATTTGAATTCAACGAGTCTATTAATTCACATGCGTCTATGAATGATTCTTGTTGGTCTTGTCTCTTAACTTCTGATAAATCTGCTATTTGATTATTATCAAGCTTACCTATATCCTCAAGTAATTCACTAAAACAGTTATATATTCTTTTAATCATAATTACATAATTTAATATCTCAATAGCTTCTTCATTTTTACCAAGCACTTGAGTCATAAAAAGTGTTTTTAAGTTATTTAATATATCTTTCAATGCATTACTTGAAGTAGTGTCTTCCAAATCAATTAGTTCGATGTCTTCATTTATCTGATGTATTATACTTGGGAAAATATCAAAAATATCTAAAAATGAACGCACTTTCATTAAAGTTTTTAGAAGAACAGAAAGATCTCTCACAAAATGACCCATTCTTATTTTTTTCTTTTGTGGATCAGATATACCTCCCCATAAATCTAATATATGTAGGCAAACTTCATCAATTTCATCTGTTCGATGGTGTTCTAATAATCCAAAGAGACTTGTATTAATTTCTGCCCGGTATGTTTTGAATATATCAAATGCGTTATTTCTACTAGACGATCCTATTACAGCTTGCGTATGCTCTGTTTCAAATGAACTTGGTGCTGAACTATTACCTGTTATATTTCTTAATTTCGATTTAAGTTCTTCCTGCACTTCTGTAGGTATAAATATTTTAGTTGGATCAGCCATATATTTGTCCGTGCCTACATACGTATACGTAGTTGTAAAATCAACCATTAGATTATAAACCCTGTTAGTTAATAAATGAGCATTCAGGAAATAATTATGAGTGCCTAATGCTTCTAATTTACTAAATATATTTACTATAATTGTTAGATTGTTCAATGAGGATACAATATCTTGTGTATTAGTTTTCTTTTCTTCAGAAGTCATTCTTTCATATTCTATAATAGGAATTTGCAGATTTCCTATAATTGAATGTTTTCCTGAAAATAATAAATCAAGTGATTCAGGAGTTTTTTCTAATTCGGAAATTATATTAGGTAACCTGGCTTTAATTTGTTCTAAGTCTGTTTCATCCCAATTTATTTCATTATCTGTTAAATCAGCAACTGATGACGGTAATCCCTCTGAGTCTCTTTCTGCCCCTACATCAAATAATCTATCAGCGATATATTCACACTTTTGAGTAAAATCTCCATAACTAAAAATTTTATCACTTCCTGAATAATATGCCAAAGTTCTATTCTCTATAAATTGAATATCCCCTAAATTATTTGTAAAATAAAATGGATTATTATTTTCAATTGCTAAAGTTCCAAATAATGTTGGCAAGCCATTTACTATTGAAAATAATCCACATAATATATCTCCCGTGAATAAAACTGTTTTATGTTTATCAGTATAATATTTATTATTAATTTGGGCCCACTTTATCAAACACCAGTCCCCCGATTTTTTCATATCCAATAATATTCTTAAAACCTCTTTGTATGTCAATACTTTATCTTTAATAGCTGTAAAAAAATAAGTTAAAATATTAACAAATTCATTATAATTTGATTTTGTTTTTAATTTAAATGGATCTTTACTCCCTCTAAATATGCCATATAATTTAGCTCTGGTCATAGTTTTATCCATTAATATATTTATCATCACACTTAATTTATAAACCGAAAGTCCCTCTTTTAATTTAATATCTTCTTCAATATTTTTTAACTTTATTATAAGTAAATTTTCATCAGGCTTAGACCCGCTTTTTATATCTTCTATTACTTTTGGATTAATTTTAACCTGATAAAATTCTGATAAATTTTTACGTTTAGGTGTCCAAATATTGTCATCATCAATAAGTAAAACTTCTGTAGAAATAGGATTATTAGACATAAATAGTGATGTTAACATTTTTATATATTCAGTATCATCGGCATCAGAACTTTCATTAAATTCTTTTACCAGGTCAATAAATTTTTTAGGATCAGCTGATGCTGGGTCCCAAAATTTAACTATCGGAACTATTTCTGTTATATTATCCATACCATCAATATTACATAATTTATTATTTTGCTCCTTTTCACGACTTGTTTCTCCAGATCTTTCACAGTATGAAAATACACCTGAAAAACATTCTTTAAAACAAGTAGTTCCCGAAATGCTTGCTGATGTATCAAATAGAAAATGTTTAATATTATTTTCCAAAAGGATAGTTTTTAAAAATGTAATACCTGGAACAGTGTCAGAATTTGAAATATATTGGGAAATACCTATTACATCATCATTAAATACATTCATATCAAGATTACTCGAACTTTTAAATCTAAAAAATCTATATCTCGAATTAATATTTTTAATATCACTGCTAATATGGTAGTCAGTATTTTTATAAAAGTTTAAAAAATATTTAGATTCATGACTTCCCAAAAATAATGCGGAATCTTTATCAATTCCCAGATCAGTTATCGTATCTCTTTTTAATTGAGTAAATTCACGACTTTCATCGGTGTCTTTACCAAAAAAACTCCTTTCAATTGAATCAGGCAGATGCTCTGCTCTTTCTCCCTTACCAAAATCATGTCTTGGTTCTCCGTTAATTTCTAATAAACGAACCAAATTATTGAATTTACTGATGTCTCCTCCTGATTGAATAATTATAGGTGTCTTAACTATTTCTTTAAAATTAGTTATTTTTTTAGTAGAGATCAAATCGTGAACAGGTAAAGTTTTTTTAAGTATTAAATATTTTTGATAAACAGCTAAATTATTTAATAATTCAGAATATTCTGATTCTTCTATAAAATTCATAAAAATTTCTGTTTTTTTAGGGTCTATTAATATATTTCTTAATTCTTGTTCAGCTAAACATCCTGGATGTGATGTCTCAATACCAAATTTTTCTACGCCTGTAAGATAATCATTTATTGTGTTTTTACTATCTGTAGTTAGAACACTTTTAAGTTGTTCTACTGAAAATAAGGATTGGTAATATAATATAATTGGTCTTTTAATTACATCTGAGCTACTTAACTCGGTCTTTACAAGTTCTATTAAATTACCAAAATCAGTTACAATATTCAAATCATTTGAAAGCTTTGATTTTCCAAATTTATTTAATAATTCAATTAAAATAATATCTTCTCTCAGATTTAGTTTTAAGAAAAGTTTAAAAAGTTTATAATTAGTTTCTTTTTTGAAATCTATACTATTATTTTTTTCTAAATCGTTTATAAACTCGTATGAAGATATTTCTTGAAGTTTACTTTTTGACGCTATCGTTTTGATTTTTCTATGGACCTTTTTGTTTACATCTTCGCTGACTGTTATTGGTTTTTTGATTAGATTATTAATATCAAAGAATTCACGTCTAAGAATAATATTAATAACATATGGTGTGATACCAAAAATGTCTTTAAAACTTTTGTTCATTATACTGTCACATAATTTAGAATTACAAAAGAGATGAAAAAAATTTTTATGGTCTTTATTCTTATGATTTATTAGTAATTTAGTAGTAATCTCATTATACAATTTTTTAATTTTATCTGAAGTGCAGACTATTATTCCAGATTGAATATTAAGTATTCTTGAACTGTAAAGAAATTTAATTGTTAAATATTTAGTTTCAGTTTTACAACTCATATATTATTTATACATAAAATATATCTTTTATTTCATACTAAAGATATTATGAATAAAATATCTAATGTCTAATACTAATAATACAACACCTAATCCACCTCAACAAGATAACTTAAAACGTGAAACTAATTCACAATCAATTCCTATAGCAGTTGCCGCACCAACAATAGCACATGTTCCTCATAATAATACTACAGTATTTCCTAATAATTTACCACCTGATTTTAATCCAACTAATTACACTTCTACAAGATATGCGGAAGTTCCACCTGAAAACGAAGTTCTAAATAAATGTTGGCAATATGGTAAATCTGTAAAATGTTTTGGAATTCTTGACGGAACCATATGTTTTTTTAATGCTTTGGTAATATGGCCTTGGATTTTCTTATTGATTGGACCTATTCTTGGTTATAAAGGTGCCAAAGAATATTGTTCTAAAAAATCTAATGCGTATTTAATCTTTAGTTCTTTGATGATGTTGGGAAGAATTCTTCTTCTTGTTCAAATTTATAATGGAAGCTTTTCTAAAGATGATAAAATTATGTCCTCAGGAAGTCAATTTTTAGCATGGATATCTCTTTTCGCCCGAACATGGATTACATTAATTATATATAAATTTAGCATCATGCTTGGTAAATTGAGTGAAATTGAACTAAATACACTACAAATAGGAACATATATTCCAATTACAACTACAATTTTATATTATTAATTAAAGATATTGATTATAATTCATTATAATGAATATTGATGAGCTAAAAAATAAATATATTTCAGATAAAACATTGGTTCGTATTAACTTTGACGACGATTGTAAAAGTATTAGTAATAAAATTTGGCCAAAAGTAATATATGCAAGTAATTCATGGCCCATAATTAATAATATACATGCTCAAGGAATAATATCTAACTGTGATATGAAATGTTCAAAAATGTGTCCATGTGATATTTGTCAAAGTGCTATAAACACTTATTTAATATCCAGAAATACTAATGACCTTAGAGTTGGAACCTTAACATATTTAATTGAAAAAGATAGTATTAATATGGGATCAATAATGTATGATATTTATATTAATAGTTCATGGATTCCAATAAATTATACATCTATTGATAGCACTAAGTTTCAGTGTGATAAATCTTATGATAGCTCTAAAATTTATAATAATGATATGATTTATAAAGATATGGCTCAACTAATAAAGCATGTTCATAAATTAACTAAGGAGGTTGACTATCTTAGGTCACAGTTCATATAAAATTTGATACAAATTTGCGGAGTATCAGGTTTATGAAAAAAACCATGAGCATTTTGAGTAACTATTATAACATCTTTACCAAGTATGATTTTACCGAAGGAGGAACTATTGAAGTAGATACTGACAGTCTTAATTGGTATGATGAAAAAATGAAAGAAATTGTAGATAAGTATATTAACAGTAAGATTAATCTATCATCTCATTTTCACAAAGAAATTTATAATGAAGAGCTTACAAATAACATTACTCCGGAGGTGTTCCAACATCTAAAAATGATGTATTGCTATGGCGGTGGATTTAACAATAATGACTATCATAAACTACCTGTTCTGTTTAGGTCTAAGGTTCATAATTTCGTTAAAAATGAATCTCAAATTAATACTGTGGAAAACTGTATCTCCGTGTCCGACAACCTTAGAAAAAAATATAACTTTCCTGAAAAGTTTGCTGACGCGATTAGTTGGATGTGGCTTTATGAACCAGCCAGAAAAATTATTATTGAAGATGCGAATGTTTAATATTATTCAGGTCCAGGAAGACTTCTCACAAAATTAGCCCACATTTCTTGAATAGCAGGAAATCCCTTATTTTTTGTTACATCTCCTCCCATACGAGTTAATAGACTTATTCCTATGCAGAAATCAATAAGATGTCCCAACCAAAAATTTGGACCTTTTTCAATTTTAACGGTTGAACCACATGTTACCAAAACATTTAGTTTATCCATAACTGATGCTCCTGGGCATTTAATATCAATTAATTTTGTAACAGTTTCTGTAAGTTTAATAGGGTCAATATAATCACTACTATCATGCTTATAGGTTTCTTGAAAATCGCGGAATGCTTTTATAAAATCACCTAAAGTAATATTCGTCAAGAAGCGGCTGACCAGAACAATATGATCTGTCTTTTCTGTTTTATTTAAATTACCAGCAATATCCTGATAAGTCACTTTAGCATAGCTCGGATTGCTTTCGGTAATGAATGATGAGTCTGACATGGGTAAAAAATTAATATGTAAAAATAAAATTTTAAAATCTTCAAATTTTTATTTTTAATTAGTCGTCACAGTGACCTGATGTTTCAAACCATCCCGAATCATTATCGTCTGAAGATTCAAATATACTGAAAAAGAGCAATCCTGTGAAGAAATATGGAATACATTCAAACAATACTTCAAAAACACCAGAAAAGAGATACACGAATGCTCCAGAAAATGCTGCTATCAACAACAAATATATTACTGATAGAACATGGCTATAAATAGGATTCATATTACTCAATTCTTCAGAAGGTTTATTTTCACGAGACTCTGTTAATTTAATAGGTCCTTGGGTATCATGATGCCTAAAGTGAAATGAACCTACATTCACGCAACTAATATCCTTATTACCATAACAAGATTCGTAATGAACTTTGCCTGAAGGACTATTACATTCCCATGACCAATTTTTGAATTTACGTGATCCATTCATTTTAAGATTACACGTTACCTTATCAGGGCAATCATTACCAATTTTACAAGTTACCTTATTCATAGGATAATGTCGACAATGTTGTGTAGTTTCACCCTGGGTAAATTCGAATCTAATAGGGAATTCCGGACTATTAGGTGACATATACAAAGACGTGTCACACAAGGCTCCTACTGCGACAAGAACGCACATTGGGTTAGAGGAATTAATAGACACCGTGTCAAAGTATTGAGGAACAACCATGGTTATGGGAAAATATAAAATGCGATTAAAAAATTGAATTTAATCAAATTTTACTGAGATAAATCTTCCATATATTTTAAAACAATTTCCTTTTCTAATCGTCTATCTTCATTTTTAATACATATTTCTTCAAAACTTTCACTCGTTATCATCCAAGACAAGTAACTTGTGGGTATATTTTTAAGAAAGTTGTTTTTATATTTTCCAAAGGTTAGAACGCTATTACATAGTTTAGGACATCTATTAGTGTAATCACTAACAGCACCCCTAACTGCGAGAGTATCGGCCCTGTCATTTCCTTTACTATGCTCATCATCAAAAGAAGTATGAGAATTAATATGCGTAAATTTAAGCAAATATCTATCGCCAAGGTCAACAGCTATTTTTACTAAATCAGCATTAGGAACTTCCTGAGTTGTTTTTTTCATATAGTTTTTATTCCTATACTTTAAACCCGTGTCTCCAAATATACCCATGGAATATTGTGAATCTGTATAAATATGTATCATTACATCTTCATTGTCCGAAAACATTTTAATAGAAGTAATTATAGCTGTAAGTTCGGCTCTGTTATTTGTTTTAGTCCCATTTAATATTTCACTTATTTCAATATTTTTTACTGGAATATATATACCATATCCAGAATAAATTTCACCTTGTCTTCTTACAAGAGAACCGTCAGTATATATAATTATAATGCTAGTATTACTATTTGGAATTCTTGAATTCCTTTTAACTTGATCTGATATTTTACTTTTTACATGGGTATTTTTATTATCTTCTAAAAAATGTTGAGCACTGCTTAAATCTGTAAATTTTTTATATATAGCGCCTTTGTATCCATAGATCAATTCCTTACATTCATCCCATGAATTTACTATTTTATCACATTCTTTACCCTGTGCAACAGCATAAAAACTTGCTTTTTTAGGAGGCATATAGTAATATATTAGATAATCTTTAATATATTATGATATGGTGGTTTCAGATTTACATTCAATACAGGACATTATTAGGTCTCTTCCGTCCTTTTTAAGAAATGTATTGTATCCTCTGCATGTTTTACATTTTCTAATTTTACATAGAGCTTTTATAAGAGCATTGGAGACAGCGTTTGCTTTGACTTTACCGTGTATAAGAAGTCTATCTTTATCATTTCTATTTACTTTACAAGATAATTGATTAGATATCTCCCTTTCATATAGAGTAACCATATCTTGTTCATCGTTCTCATTTTTAATAGTTTCGATTATTTCACTAAAGTTATTTATAATTTGCTGACGACCATTCTTAGTTCTTGTCGTAACAGGATTAGGTAATTTTAATTTAACTTTTTTAACTGTTTTTGCTGAAAGTTTGTCAAGCATGGATTCATAATCAAAGCAAGTTAGATTATCATCAACACTTACATCATTTACAATTTTATATTGCACCTTTTCATTTCTAATATATTCTTCAGGAACATCTACATTAATATTATCACTTTCTACTATTTTACCAATACTAAATATCTTGTAATTGTTATCAAACTTTTTCATAATAGATACCGAATTTTTATCAATACAACAAGGTAGGGCAAGGTCTACAAAAATTCTTTTATTTTTCTTATCCCATTTTGATACACATCCTGTTACATGATTTGAAATAATACCGATTTTAATTAGTTCTCCTTTACTTAATGATTTTGATATATTACCTACTTTACGAAAGGATTTATATTTTATTTCAAGTTTAGATGCTATAGTTAGATTTTCTCCTGGATAAGTTATAATCTGGCCTGTTAATTTATTACTTTTTGTATAGGCGGGATCAAGTGTAGTTCCAACACCTATAAGTCCACCCGGTATAGCATACTCCATAGAATTTCTTTCACTATTTAGGGATTTTACCTTTGTAAAAAGTGGCTTTACTGACCATTCACCTGAACTTTCCTTTGTGCATATTCCTGGTGATATTTGAATTACAGAATCTTTATTAAGAATACCTTGAACAACACTTCCTCCTAAGACACCGCCTTTAAATTTTGAAATTGATATATTAGGCTTATTAACATCAAATGTTCTAATAATATTAATTTGTAAAGGAAGATTTAAATCCTTATCATAATTTACTAACTTATTAGATAAATATTTCCCTACATATTCTACATTACTACCTGTTTGAGCAACTACAGGAATAATAGGTAATTCTTCTTCAGTAATATCATCTATAAAATCTTCAATTTGAGATTTATTTGTAAGAATTTGTTCTTTCTTTACAAGATCACATTTATTCTGGATTACCACAACATCATCGATATCTGTGTGTTGAATAGCTATAAAATGTTCTAGCGTTTGGGGTTGAGGAACTTTTTCGGCATTGGCGGCTTCTAATAAAAAAGCCATATCAATTACACTTGCCCCACAAAGCATATTTGACATGTAATTTTCGTGCCCAGGACAATCTACAAATGAAATATGATGAATTAGTTTCATTTTATTTCCATTACTATCAGTTTCAGATTCTACCGCTGAACCTGTAAATTTATATTCATCTGATTCTTCATTAAAAAAAATTTTACAGTTACCATATCCTACGTTTATTGTGCAATTACGCTCCTTTTCACTTTTAAACTTTTGTGTTTTAATGCCCGTCATTTGCCGAACTAGTGTAGACTTGCCATTACTTACATGACCTATACAACCTACATTAAGAACTGCTTGGTTCTGAATAATTGTTGATAAATTTAGTGTTTTTATCATAATGTTAGTTATATTATGATTAAAACCTTTATGTATTTTTAAAATTATTTATATATTACATAAAATTTTACTATGAATACAAACTCTTCGAAATACTTGTTGACTCTTCATAATTATTCTCTTCAAGTATTGTTTTGATAAGTTTATAATGTTTACTAATGTCTTGTTTTTCTTCTAATACCATACTCAATAAAAACTGAGACATAATAGCCCCTGTCAATTTATATTCTTTAATCTTATCAAAAAGTTTTTCAAATTCATTATCATCATATTTGTCTTCCATATAAAATTTAACCATTCTTTTTACAGTTGCTTTACTCATATATGTAAATTCCGACGTTAAATCTACACGACCTGGGCGTGTCAGTGCTTTATCAAGACGACATTTATAATTGGTTGTCATAAATACAATTAAACCATTTTTACCCCCGTTAATACCGTCAAAACAATTAAGTAATCCACTAAATGTCATAGCATTCTTTTCTGTATCAGAATTTTTTCGTTCCACAAAAAGACAGTCAATGTCCTCACAAACAAGGATATCCATATCTCCTAATCTACTGATTGCTGAGGAAAATTGTTCATCCGTAATCTTTGGAGTAATCTGCATAAATCTGATATCTCTTTTTAATTCTGCCGCTATAATTTCAATAAATGATGTCTTACCACAACCTGGCGGACCGTGTAGTAAAATATTTAACTTATACGGTATATTTAGTCTTTCATAAATATCTCTTGTTGTTTCTTCATTGAATCTTTTTACTTTTGTAATTAATTTAGAATATTGTTCTTCTTCAATAAACAATGTATCTTTGCTTCTAGCACGATTACCTCTTTTAAGATCCCAATATCCATCACTATAAGTATAAATTTCACAGAACTTGTCTTCATTATATTCTTCTCCTATGATATTTGTCATGTGCCAGATTTTAGATTCTTTCATCATCCTTTTTATAATACCTTGTTCCCAAAATTCCTGATGGGTTTCTATTTCACTATCAATAGACATAATTAAAATCATAGGTGGCATATTAGGACAATCAGGATGATTATATTTGCTGGTAAATATATTTGAAATGTAAACATCTGTATTTTCAAATATACATTTGAAATTTTTAAATTGAATTGTAGGTAACTTTAGACATAAATTATTATCTAGTTTTGTCTTTCTTTTGGACCTACTTTTAACCCTCTGAAGTAAACCTTCTTGTCCTCCATTAAATGAAAATACGGTATTGTTACAAGATGAATTTTTGATAAGATAATGAACCAGAATATTTGCTGGACCACATGTTATAGCTGTAGGTGAATAATTCATAATGTATTTAAATTTACCTTTAATTGACTGATCGTTTAATATCTCATTATAATCCGGCGTATAATGTTTATCTTTAAAAATTTCTGATAATGAGAAAGCTTCTGTCATTAATAATAATATAATATTATACTTTTAAGTAAAAATCATTCGTTTCTCGCATGATAAACACCAGAAAACATATTCAATGAATCTAAAAATAGGTTTATCGCTTCTCTAATATAATCAGGTCCAAATGGACTTACTTTACATTGTTCCGCATTTCGTATAATACTTTTAGTATCATACATTATGTAAAAACTAAACAATATAATTATCACATAGTTTATCAATTTTGAATATTTACTATTTACTTCTTTCTTTGTGTAAAGAAAATACATTTCTATAAATCTTGCTATAATGACTCCAAGAAGACCTATAAACAGATAGGTAATTATATTGTCATGTATGATATTGGGATTTACATATACTAATATAGATAGTATTGTTAAAATCAGTAATGTAGTCATTCCTACATGATTAAATCGTTCTTTATCAAGTAAATAGAGCGGATATAATGTTACTCCTAGTATAATAATTTCTAAAATAAATAGAATATGCTTAGTAAAAAACATTTGAGGGGGTATCATTGATAAACCTACTATAAGTAACATTGATGCTAAAAATATTAAAACAAGAAAGGGTCCTGTAAATAATTTTTTTAAATCATACTTCTTTTTACTCATAGATGTTACTGTAGCAAGTGCTATACCCCAACTTAGTATAAAATATAAATAGGTACTCAAAATATAGTTATCGCAATGAAATCTCATAGGATTAAAACTAACAGAGTTTTTCATTATACCAAGTATAGAGATTCCTATAAGCATAAAATAAACAAAGACTGGTTCGTCCATATATATCTATGTGACAAAAAATTTGATAATTAAAAAAAATTATCTGTATCAGTATAAATAATACTGATGTCTTATCCTTACAAATATGATGATTACGTGGTCTTTTCTAAAGATGACCTAAAGAATAAACTAGAAGAACATGGTGTTGCTATAGTTCCCAACGTTCTTAATGAAGAGGAATGTGCCCAACTCAGAGAAGGAATGTGGTCTGATATTGAACATATAACTCAGAGTTGTAAAAATCCAATTAAAAAAGATGATGAAACTACTTGGAGAAGTTGGTATGACCTGTACCCAAAGCACTCAATGCTTATTCAGAATTTTCAATTTGGCCATACTCAAACTGTGTGGGATATTCGTCAAAATCCCAAAGTGATCCAACCATTTTCTGATTTGTGGGATACTCCTCCGGAAGACATGTTGTGTTCTTTTGATGGTATTTCATTCCACATTCCTCCTGAAAAAACACGACGCGGTTGGTTTAGAAATAATTGGCTTCATACTGACCAAAGTTATCTTCGAAATGAATTTGAATGTGTCCAAGGTTGGGTAACAGGAGAAGACGTGGAAGAAGGAGATGCTACATTGACATTTCTTAAAAATAGCCACAGATTTCATAAGTGGGCGGCGGATAGATTTAATATGACGGATAAAGCAGATTGGATTAAGCTTACGCCAGAAATGTATGAAGAATATACAAAAGAGAAAGGTTGTTACCAAGAATGTATTAAATGTCCTAAAGGTAGCCTGGTTCTTTGGGATAGCAGATTGGTTCATTGTGGAAAAGAACCTGATAAAGGTCGCACTAATCAAAATACCCGCTATATTGTATATGTTTGCATGACTCCTCGTAGTCTTGCTACAGAGGCTAATCTTAAAAAGAAAAGGAAAGCAATAGAAGAACTAAGAATGACTACTCATTGGCCCCATAAGCCAAAACTTTTCCCAGTTAATCCAAGAACCTACGGAGGCGACCTTCCTAATGTAACTTGTATAGAGCCACCGGTTCTATCAGAACAAGGTAAAAGACTGGCGGGGTTTGAGAATACTTCTATTAATCTTAAAATTTCTATCACTATTAAATAACTTGATTATTAATTTGATACACTTCACCCAACAAGTTTATCTTGATCTTATCACTTTTTTGAGTTGTATTCCATGACTCAAAATTAGGATATATTCCATTTGACTCCTTAAACTTATCAACAGAAACAATACCTAAGTCTTTTTCCATAACATAATCATCACAAACTTGAAAATTAACAGAAACTTTGACTCCCGTCTGCATAATTTCAATATCAGCTTTATTATACAATTTATTAAGAATGATATTAGGGTCTCGAGTAAGCATGTTTTTTACACTTAGAGTAGTTTTTTCTAAAAATACACTGAATACTGTTGTTGAAAGTTTTTTATATGGTTGAATCTCGTCGGCGTCTACTTCTTTACAAGAATCCTTATAAATTTGTTTTATCATATCAATAGTTTTCCGATTTTCAATAATTTGTGGACCTAGAGATATCGTAAGATTACAAAAATTCTCACATTTAAATCTTGTTTTATATTCTGTTTGAAGACCAAATTTATCCTGACACATAAAGACTTGTTTATATTCATCATCTGTTAAATCACAGCTTGCGATACGGCTTTTATCCTTAAAATCTCCTCCCATTTTATACAAATTCATAGTTTTTTTGGCTGAAGCGTTAGACATTGTTTTTTATTATTCCTTGAATCAACCGTTCTTATATCAAATTTTTATTATAAAAATATCTTATAATAACAATTATGGAATGTATAATATGCTTTGAAAATAAATGGATTACTATGACAGAATGTGAACATCCTATATGTTTATCATGCTTATTTGAATTAAGAAAAGACGAATGTCCCTATTGTAGAAGAGAAATATTTAAAAATTTCCCAGGAAGACTAAAATCATTGTTAAAAATAACTAATTCGACAAAAAAGACAACTTTATTAGATGTTAATGATACAAATCAATTTCCAACTCTTTCTTAATTTATGATTTATTTCAGGAGTGCATAGCACATTCAATATTTTCAAGTTTATCACCTTGTCCATTATGAGTTTTCCATAAAGGCCCATATGATTTTTCTAAATACCAATCCAAATCTTTTTGAGGTAACACATTTACTTTTAATCCGCCAAATATACCTTTTTCAGGATTAAACCATCCACTTTTTGGAATAACTTCATCAGGCCATGTTAATTGTGCTCTTTTACAACAATATTTCATTACAGGTATATTATCAATTGTTTCATCTTCTTCAAATAAAAAGATATCTTGGTTAATTCCTGTAAAAGGTTTACTGGGCCCCATAATTGTATTACTACTATCCATTTTTTCTAAAGCGGAATTAGTGATTTCACCAGTTCCTAATTTTATTCCTATTTCAGCTTTTTCAATTTTATAATTTCTTTTAATAAAAAATTCTTTATTGTCTAAAACCTTTTCAAAGTCATCCTTATGAATACCAAAATCTACATCATCGTCATATGGAATAAGACCTCCGTTTCTTGCTTGTCCTAAAGCAGATCCTGCTATAATATGATAATTGATATCATGTGTTTCGAAAAATTTAATAGTATCATTCATTAATTCGTATATTTGGTCAATCTCGTCTTGATTAGGTGCTAATTTTGAAGACCACAGAGAAATAAGTTCTTCGCTATTATATTGATTAGTGCTACTCGGAGTATCCGGGTTCATAACTATAAATATATCTTGAAAATAATTACAGATTAATTAATTTAATGTAATTAAAATTCTATATATATAAATATATGAGAAATTACGTTGTATGTGGAAAATTGGAAGTTAAAGGAAATATTACAATAACTGGAACAATCTATGATGTACAGAATATGTCTGCATTAATTACTAAATTAGCAGAGGGCAATTATAGAAATATAATGGAATTGACTAATGATGAAAGAAAAGTTGATTCATTAGAATTAGACAATATTGTAATAATTAGCTTTGATTGCGATGACGTGTCTGAACTAGTAGTATTAGGTTCTGTTGTATCAATGAATACAGACGTTTTAACATAAATAAATTTTGATAAAAACTTATAGATAATTAGATATTTAGAATATGGAAAATGCTTTAGATATTGCTGAAAAACTAATAGGTATAAAATATACATTATGGTTAGGCGATCATCAAAATACAGATGATAATCCAGAACCATTTTATATTAATGAAATACCTAATATTTAATATATAAAACAACATGGTATTAATTGTGCTGGATTAATTAATATTATGCGATTAAAATGTTCCGGTAATATTCCAGGGGAAGGAAGCTGGCGTGGGGGAACAGAGAGTTGGTATACCTACCTTAACTCAAAAAATGCTTTAATAGAATTCGATTATAAAAGCAATTATCCAATAGGAACTTTATTACTCAGAACCTACCGTAATCCTAATGAACAAGGACATTTAGCAGTTATATATGATAAGGATAAAAATGACATTTATCTTAATGATACAATAATTCATTCTTATAATGATAAATCAGGAGGAAAAGTAGATAAATGTAACTTAGGTTTTTCACATTATAGTATTCCAGGCGGATATTATGAATATGCTATATTACCAGACAATTGGTTATTTAACTAAATGTAATTAAATTGCTGTTATTTTACCTAAAGGTGTCTATTTATTTTTTATAAGAATATAATATGACGTGCTTTTGGGACGGAATAATATCATCTCTTAATAAAGATGATCTTGATATATTAGGTTTGACAGAAATACCCAGACCGGCAAAACTTGCCACAAGACTTAAACAACTTAATAGAAAAACTCCCTGTATTAATTGGGAATCAAAACCATTACATTTCAATGAGATCGAAGAAAATTATATTCATGTAAGAGATTTTGCACATCAAAGTATACATAATGGCTATCTTTGTTCTATTTGTGATCCATTTTTATGTTTAATTTGCCAAATATTAAAAGTTAATATCAATCATACATATTTGAATTATACAGTTCATTACACTATTAAGAATGCCAGGAAAACCTTTCATTACAGCTCAAATAGAGGTCATTTTTGGAAACAAAAATAAAATTTTAATTATGAATAATTATTTATAATTAAACTACATTGAATTACTGACTTCTAAAGAATATGAAGTTTGGTTAAGTTTTTGAGAAAACTCGTCAATTAAGGTTCGGTGTTCTGGATTAGAGAAATCTAACCTATCGCAAATATTTTCTTTAAGTATTTTAGTATATTTTGTAATCATGATATCATTCTCAATAGACGCCTTTGCAGA
>TARA_Y100000385_G_scaffold17414_1_pt1 | contig 28027 bp, 23 predicted proteins | sample TARA_Y100000385 | Tara Oceans TARA_Y100000385 (sample SAMEA2620980) | marine metagenome | biome: marine biome (ENVO:00000447); feature: surface water layer (ENVO:00002042); material: "saline water (ENVO:00002010), including plankton (ENVO:xxxxxxxx)" | depth 5 m
TTTTATTTACAGGTCTATACGTACGCCTATAGTGTTCAACATCCCAAAATGGTCAGCTGCTCGTAAGGAATAATCAACACCGAAAGTAGTTTCACCACTTAGAGGTAATTCGACGGTAAAACCAGCTGAAGGGCCTGTTAAATCTGTACTCCCATCAGACAAATCGTTTTCGTATACATAACCACCTCTTAGGGTTACAAGTTCTTTAAAAGAATACTCTAAACCAAAACGAAATTGGTCATTTTGGAAAGAGTTAGAAGTAAAGGTTCCTGCAGTAGTTAGTCTATGATTTTCAGGTAATACCGGCACATCGTATGCTAAACCTATATTCAATAGGGATGGTAATTCAAATGCGTTGGTACGTTGCTCTAGCGTCATGGTATATTCACCATCCGGAGCAATCCCTCTGAAAGAAATACCGTCACCATCAAAAACCATAGTAGGGCCTACATTTTTCAATGCAATACCAAATTTAATATGATCTTGTTCACCTGTAATATATTGAATACCTGCATCCAAGGCAATACCACTAGCCGTTACATCTGAAGTCCCTTCAATGATAGCTTTTAGCACAAAACCACCATAAATACTATTAGAGAATGATTTAGAGTACCCTACATTAAGGTTTGTAGCAGATATACTATAAGTTCCTAAGCCACCATCGGGCAGTAATTCGGTAGTAATCATGATATCTGCCAACGATATAGAAGATATAGCTACTGCTAATACAGATGATTCACTCATTCGCTGTGAGAAACCAAACGAATTAATAGGTATATCAGCAATCCATGAAGAACGAGAAAATATAAGCTCAGTCTTTTCGGTAAAGGCAAGACCTGCAACGTTGCCGTACAAAGATTCTAAACCTCTTACAGAGGCGATATTTGAACCACCCCAACCAGAAGATCTAGCCCATGGGTTAATCAATAACTGACTAGCTCCAGCAGAGCCAACTCGATCCGGATTACCAGCTGAAAGGTTAGTTGTAAAAGCACAAGCTAATAGTAAAACCCCAAAGTATTTTAATGATCGTATCATTTCTAATTACAATTAAATATTAAAAGGTGTCTAAGTCAATTGGACGTAACACACCGAACCATTTTAAATTTCTTTCTTTACCTAAACTAGGGACACTTACATTTATAATGTATGCTCCACTTGCAATAGGAATACCTTTTTGATTTTTCAAGTCCCAATCAATTGATGCAGAACCTTGACTATCTTTATTAAGTTGTTTTATTAATGAACCATTAATAGTGTATATGGAAATAACACACTCGTCAGGTAGGTTAGTAATTCTTACTCTTGTATCTAACTGACCACCATTCTCTACACCTTCATAAGTAGAATATGCATAGTATGGATTCGGCACTACGTTGATTAAGTCCATAACTGAATCTACTAGGTTTTCTTCAGTTAAAACAGTAGGTGCAATACCTGCAGTTGAAAAACGATAATTAGGATAGTTTACTTTTTTGTAAGAAACTGTCATCGTTACAGGAGAACTTTGTGTACCACCACTAACTTTATCGACATAATAGATATCACCAAGACTACCCGCTTGTCTCCAATCGTCATTCACTTTAACTGAATCGGATGCAGAGATTGAAGTTATTTCATAGGCAAATAATCTATCATAGTTAGATAAGTAATCTTTTAATGGAGTAGATTCTGTTGTTATAGAGATATTGTCTGTGTATTCTGTTTCATCAACTTCAACCATTTCTCTATATTCTCTAGAAACATCTATGTTTATAGTAACATCTGATGATAACAAATCATAACCTTCATTTAACATAGGTACTGATGTCCACATCATATTTCTAAAGAAACTTAACTTGGAACTTGGAGAAGCCAAATCTAACTTAGCTTGTTCACAAGCATCGTACTTGGAAGAATGCACATAAATAAAGTGCTTACCGCCTAAGTAATAACTACCATTTGCCCAAGTAGGTATTTGAGTTTGTAATCTAGTTGAAGGATTCCATACCATATCGTCACCATTATCGGATGACAACCAAGAATCTTCAGCAAACATAATATTGAGTCGTTCACCAGTTTCTTTGTTAATAGCATAACCAGGGAACCAACCCATTCCTGTTCCAGTACCATCAGGACTACCGTCTTTTCCCACAGATTCATCGGTACGTAAATCAAGTTTTGCTGCACCGCCTTTGGCAAACACAGGGTTGTCTTGTGATTCTAAAACTACACATCTAGACCATTTTGTATTATCATCTGTAATAACCACTTTAACACTTTGTAAATTTCTCATTCTATTTCCAGACTGAGATTGTGGAATGGAGTAAGATGTATTTGAAAAGTTTTGATCTATGGTATACCCTGGTCCGTCTAAATAAGGAGAAACTAATCTATATGGTGCCCAAGTACCATTAACAACATCTTCAAAAACTCCATCAGGGTCACCGTCAATATCGTTAAATACTGGGTGAGTTGCGGTTGAATAAGATCCTGCATGTATCCAGTTTCTACCCCAAAGGAAAGTATTAGATACTGAAACTTCACCATCTTCTTCATCTACATCTCTTACACCACCTAACCACGGGTTATATTCGTCAGCAAATTCAATAGAAGACGAGATAAGACGATTACTTTCGTCATAATTAGCTACATTATTTAAATAATCCCAAGCAGGTGGGTTTTCTTGATTAACCTCAACAGAAAAGCCAAAGTTGGTGAATAGTTGTTGATTACCATCACCAATAGTTGCATCGGCAACCATGCTTTCATTAGTATTCAAATTAACTAATTCCCACTTACTTTTATTTTGGTCTAAGACAATATGTCTAGGGTCTGAAGAAGAAGCGTTATATAATTCTCCGTACATCTTCAATGCAAACTCAGACTGAGTCAAATATCTTGGGTCAACGACTTGAACGTCAACAGGACCTAGAGAGGCTTGATACACAGGCTCAGCAGAAGAATGAGTAGCAGATGTTAAAATTTCATTTTCTGTTTCTTCAGTTAATGCAAGTTCAAAACTTCCATTTCCTGCACCTAAAATTCTCTTCAATTCTACACCATCACCCACACTAGCATTGAGTTGTGTAGTAAATGGCTTGTGTGGAATACCCGTATAAACCTTAATGTTTTTACGACCAGCTTTGTAAGGTTTTTGCTGACCATCAAGTTTATTAGGATTTGTCGGATCGTAATCTTTGTATTTGTTATATCCGTACGCAACAGACATAAAATAGTAAGCTTGATTATTAACCAAAGTCTTATTTCCTAAAGAAAACTGATCCTCGGTAATAGAGATAGAATGTTGTATTCCATTGTTAGTAGCTGAAACCTCAAGTGTAGGGACATTTGCTCCAATGGAAACGTCGAAGTTATAATTTATCAAATTTTCAACGGTATCTTCAATATCACATTGATAAACTAAACGAGCCAAATCAGGGTTATCTAAGTCAGTAACACTAACTGCTACAGATGCTAATTGATAGATTTGATATCCTTGGAATCTAAAGTATGGATCCCATGTTTGTCCTGGAGGTGAAATAATTAAAGGGTCAAACTCTATGTATTCTTCTAAGAAGTTGTTAGAAGTAGTACCATTCGATAAATTAAGTACTAACTCTTGGTCTAATTCAATAATTCCTACATCTGGAGCATCTGGACCGTTAAGTACTTGGAAACAATTATCAAATAACGCTTGTGCTTTATCGTCAGCTAATCGGATTAACTCTACGGATGCTAAGTTATCACCTGCAGTAGCTCTTGCCCATACTACACCTGTAGTAATTCTATTAACTGCACCAGGCTCAAGAGTAAAAGGACCTGCAGACTGTACAAAACGTCTATCGGCAGGGTCATTACCAGAATTTTTTTCGGTCCACCCATCTGGCTCGTCCCAATCAGCACTTGTGATTAAACCGTCTGTACCCCATCCATAAGGATCTGTATCTCCAGGGAACATAAATTTAGCAGGAGTTGAACCACCACGACCTGTACTTCCGTAGGTAATATCTAATCCATCTTTCCATTTTCCTACAAGGTAGTTGTAAATGTGTTGTCCATTTTCAGGGTTACCAGTTACAGTGAAGTCATTATTATAATAAACGAAACGTGACATGATTGCTTGTTCACCTGGCTCATCAATTATACTATCTCTATCATTATCAATACCATCATCTATATCGGCTAAAGGACCTTGGAAAAAATCAACTCCAATAGCAGGGGGTGTTGTTCCATAGCCCGTTGCACCTTCATCATTGTCATCGCCATTATAGCAATATCCAAAACCTCTAGCTACATCACAACCGACATAATCGTCATCGTATTTACCTAAATCAGGATCAACCCACTGACCAAAATAGGCATCATTTAACTGAATGGTTGCTTTGTTAATGATTTTATAATTATAAAATGTCATATTATTGATTTCGTCATTGGTAGCAAAAGCGAAGGCTTGAGCACGAATTTCTAAACCAATAGGGTCAGCACCTGTTTCGGAGTGTATATTTCCTTTATCATTAAATATCCAATAAAGAGTTTGATCACCATAGATGAGGTCATCTTCATTACAATCCAAATTTCCGTCTATATCGTATTTTGGATAATCACCATCATTAGGGTCGTAATCACCATCATCATTAGCATCATAATAAGGTGCCAAAAATTGGTAATCGTCATCAATACCATTTCCAGGCCAATTGATTATACTTAGTGGCACTGTATAATTAGGATAGGCAGAATTATCATTATACCATGCGATGAACTCGTCCACTTCCTGACGAGTAATACTGAAATGCTTGTCGTAGTCATCACAGGTTTCTGAACTAATATCTCCATTATCATCCAAAGGACCAGTCCAAAAGTCATTTCCTGTCTGACGGTAAGTCATGGCTGCAGCTTTCAGTTGCTCACCAGCATCAATACCTGCAATCCATAAAGCACCAGCAAACATAGAGTGCTTATTACTGTTTTTAGGAATTTCATATCTGGCATCACTTAAGTTCCACCACATGTCACCACCACCCATAATGGTAGTTCTAACATTATTGATATTCAAATCTGTCATGGCTTGTGAAGGTGTACAGTCAGCTGCAACCCTAGCTAAGCTAGATTGTGAATTAGATCCGGATGTTCCTACATTTTCCTTAGCGAGTAATGTTAAAGAAGATATACCTGCTAAAACGACTAATACTATTTTGTTCATGTCTATATTAATTTATCTTAGACTAAAAGTTAATTTCTATTCCTAAACGTGCCATTCTTGGCAAGCTATAATTTGATGGGTTATTAATTTTCATCGTATACATATCTCTAAATGATTGTGGATCATTTTGAGCATTGATATCTGTCTGTGCTGAAGCATCTGACAAATAACCATCATCATCAGGATTTCCTGTAGCACGGTAAACCGATCTTACATTCTTCGTATTTAACAAGTTTTGTACTTGTAGGTAAACATTGAATCCTAATTTCTTTTTATTATCTAACTGACCAACATCAACAGTAAACTTTTTGTTAATCTTGGTATTAATCCTCACTGTCCATGGGTTACGAGAACCATTTAAACTGCCATCTAATGTAGACCTTTGATTAATTCCAAAAGCACCATCTTGAGTAATATTAGACTGTCTTGAGTAAGGTGTACCTGAACCAGCAATAACAATAAAGTTAGCACCCGTATTGGCAAATACTTGTTTATTAAACCATACCGGACCATTGTAATCTTTACCATCATCAAATCTATAATCCATACTTAAATTGAAAGCGTGTCTTTGGTCATAACTCAGTGGAATAGTTGTTCTTAAGTTAGGCTGACCTGAATTGACTAAGCTGTAACCTGAACTAGCAGATGAACCTGTACCGTTTGCAAATTGAAGGGTGTAGTTAGCAGACATTGAAATATTTCCGCTTCTTCTTAATTCATACAAAGCAGAAAACCCTTTAACAGTACTGAAGTCAATATTACCATAAGTAAGGTAAGATATAGGGTAAGAATAATTGGTCTTAACAATCTGAATCATATCTCTTAACTCTCTATAAAAAGCCGAAAGAGTAAGAGAAGAATTTAAATTAAGAGTCTGAGCAAATCCCAATTCAAAATCTACTGTTTTTTCAGATTTTAGGTTAGGGTTATTTACCAATGTGTTTACCCTATCTTCAAGATATAAGTAGTCAATTGGTTCTAATCTGTTTCCAGAAGGTGGTCTTTGTGTAAGGATATCATAGTGAGCAAAGAATTGAGCCTCATCGGAAATAGGGAATGAGAAAGAAATTCTTGGTGAGAATTCTGTCTGTGGCTCATAATCTTTAAATACAGGAATACTATCTTCTGAATTGACTAAGTATGGTGTGATTTGACCTGTAGTTGATGATTGAGCAAGTGCTTTAGGATCATTAATAGCTTCTCCATTTTGGTCAAACCAATCTTGACCATTTCTATAACCCACTACTTCAGTAGGATTATCCAAGTCATTTACATAAACAACATAGTCATCACCGATACCAACAGGCTTAACATAGTCTCCACTCAATAAAGTAGTGTTAGAACCTGCAGAATATGTATCATACAGACAATATTCGTCGGCTAAAACAGATTGGTTTGCATCGTAGCGATCAACACGTAAGCCGACACTAAAAATTAAATCATCGAAGGCAAATTTATCTTGAATATAACCTGCTGTATAAATAGGTTCAAATGCACCAATATTTCTAGTAAAATCGTTGTTGTCATTTCTTTTAGAAAAGAAATCTTCTATAGATGAGGAAGAATTTAACAGTTCTCCTTTATAGTCATATCCATAATAAGATATTAAGCCGTTTTCGTTTAATTCGTCGGCACTAAACATATCTATAGATAATTGCTCCGGATCATACGAATCAATATCAATAAACTCGTCATCAGCAATATTGAATTTTTCTCTCAAGTTGGCGTCAAAACGTGATTGAGCCTCACTATTTACTAAACGATCATAATATATCTCATCATAAGTCCCCAATGGATTAAATTGAGGGTTAGCTAAATCTAACTCTTGAATATGGAAGTTTGACAACTGCCTTGCAAGACCCCACAGCGACATAGGACTAACAAACCAACTTCTATCTGTTCTTTTTTCATACTCAAAACCAAACTGAATAGCATGATCTTTAATATCGGCTGAACCATTAGCTCTTATAGAGAATTGCTCAGCTTTTTGCTTTCCATAAGAACCGTACTGATCGCCATAGTTATAGTATAAAGAATATACATTCCTTGGGCCTTGACCATTTAAAAGCCCTAATTCACCTAAATCGTTAGCTGTTCTTATGACACCTCTGTTATTACTTCCTCCAAATGACAAACTCTGAAGTTCGTTTTCTCTAAACATATCATAATACTGCTGGGTATATGCAGCTAAATCAGGATTTGACGAGTTACTACCGTCAAATGTCATTAGTGTATCAGAAAAGCCTCTGTGGATGTAACCAAACACACCACTAGCTGTATCTTGACCAAAAGATAGGAATCTGCTTTTGTAAGTTTTAAACTTACCAACATGACCATATCTAAACAAGTTATCTCCATGATTAGGATTTCTTCTTTCAAAATCATTTTTGGTGTAGTCAACTGTTAAGTTATAGTATGCGTTCTTAATATTAGAAGCTGATTCTTCATCGCCTTCTTGAGCACCAAATCTTTGGGTAAATCTAGCATATGTCCTCCAAGTGTTTCTTTCTTCTTCAGGATTATTATCCCAATTCAATAATGAATAGGTATAAACAAAAGGGCGATCTACCGAATGACTAACAGCACCACCAATAGTCAAGTTTGTTTTTAAGGTTGGCTTAAAATCTAACTTACCAGAAAGATTAAATCCATTTGTATTTGTGTTCATTTTAGCCTGAACATTTTCAAAATCTGTATCTCTTAGGAATGTGGCATTACTAAGCAATCCGATAGAAGAAGATTGTTGATTAGGCACTGCAACAAATAAATTATCCTTTAATCTATTCAGCGCATCATCTTTTATTTTCCATACTCCTACTGCAGACGGACTGTTGTCGTCTATATTTCTAAATTCACCTGCTAAGAAATAACCTAATATGGCTCTACCCTTAGAACCATCTTCTTTTATCTCCTTATATATTGGACCAGACAAGCCAAAACCAACAAGACCATAATTATAGTCATCGAATAAATGAGAAGATACAACTTCAGCGCCACCATACAATTGGTTCGATGGTCCTTTTGAAGTTACACTAATTATACCACCAGTAGCATCACCATACATTGCAGATAAACCACTTGACATAACTGTGATTTGTTCAATAGCACTCTGTGGTAGAGCTAAACTACCTCTTACCTTGACTCCATCCACATAATAATCAGTGGCTTCAGAACGAGAACCTCTCACATTTACAGAAGAACCTTCGTCACTTTGATAAACACCTGCCGCAGTTGCCGCCACAGAAGTGACACTTCTAGTTGGCATAGATCGAATTTCTTCACTGGTAACTGTTTTACCTCCAAGGTTATCTGGATCTAAAAGAGGTTTTTCATCTTTAATCACAACCTCTTCAATATCAATACCCTCAGACAATTGAACATCTCTAAAGGTTATTTTGTTTGAAGAAACGACAATACCTTCCAAAGTTACTTGACCATATCCTACAAAAGACACTATTAAGTCATAAGTACCAGGATCAAGTGGTTTAATGGTATAATTTCCATCAAAGTCAGTGGTAACACCTGCAATTTGGTTACCATTTCTCTTGGCAACGACATTGGCAAATGGCACCGTTTCTCCTGTATTTTTATCTGATATTTTTCCTTCTAAAGAGCCCGACTGAGCAAATATTGATGAGCTAGTGAAAATTAAGCCCACTACAAGCAAGTACAATTTATTGAACATAGTTTTATAAAATTCTATTCATATTCTGCTTTAACAAAAGTCCGTAAATATAGACATTAAATAAAGATTATCTAAAAGTTAATTCAAAAAATTTGTAATCTTACATATCGAAATAAAAAGACCAATCATGAACAAATTCTTTACATTCCTTTTGATATTTATCGGGCTTCTATCTTGTACTAAGGATGAAAATATAATCCCTAATGTGCCGGTAAATTTTAGAATTCAAGCCTCTGAACTTGGAGGCGTCGGCAGCGCTATTTATACTCGAGAAGTCTATGGTGTTAGAGGAATCATAATTTATCATAAAAATAGCAACGAATACGTCGCTTTTGAAAGAGCATGTTCTTACAGGCCTTCAAATAATTGTGAGGTAATTCAGTTAAATGACGAGCTAAATCCAAGCTTTTTAACCGACAGCTGTTGCAGCTCTAATTTTCTACTAGACGATGGCACGCCTTTCAGCGGCCCAGCCTTACTCCCGCTAAAACAATACGTTACTAGTTTCGATGGAACCTATGTATATATTTCTAATTAATTCAGAACGATACGCTTAGCTAATTGCTGACCATTAGAATGTAATTTTAAAATATACCCACCCCTTGAAAGAGCTCTTAAGTCTAAACGATGTTTAACACCCCACAACTCTTGACTAAACACTTTTCGCCCTTGCATATCATACAATTCCAAAAAAGTAAATGAATGTTTACTATCTATGACAATATCTATATAGTCATTTGCAGGATTAGGAAAGACAGATAATTTATTACTCGCATAATCGTAAAGAGATGCCGTACTAAAAAACACATCTTCTGAAACAAATTTACATCCCCATTGGTCAGTAAGCAACAGACTGTAATTCCCTTCATCTTGTGCTATTAGCATATAAGAATTAGCTCCCATAATTTCTACCCCTTCATACAACCATTGATATTCATAAATGGAAGATTGGATAAAACTTAGCGTATCAAAACTGACGTCAATATCTGGGCTGTAGTCATCTTCACAAATTACTACCAAAAGCTCTTCAGACTGAGACGAACACCCAAATTCATTAGTTAGGAGCAAATAATAAAAACCCGAATAAACAGGTGAGTAATTTAAGCTATTAGCGTTAGGAATAGGGCTTTGATTGTAATACCACTGGTAATTTAAGTTTAGTGAGTCTGAATCAACGGACAACACAGTATTTAGCTCATCAAAACTGATATTGAATTGATTAGGTGATTCATAAACATAAATAGTATCCACAACATCAGCAATTGGCGAGGGCTCAATTTCTAAAATAGTATAATCTACTACTAGGTCACCATTATTTAAGGTCGAAGAGGTAGAAAAACCATTAAAACTCACAGAACCCAAATTATCATCTGAAGTTACTCCGTCTTCATCCCATACTTGAATGGTATAATCTTGGTTAGACAAAGCTATATTATCTAAAGTCCATAAAACAGGAAAGGAATTATCGACTTCTACACTGGAACTGTATATTTCATTGCCATCACCGTCAAACAATTTGAAATATGGATCCGGGTTTAATGCTCCAAAAGCATCGTCTATATCGCCGCCCCATCCCGAAGCATTACTTACTTGTATTGAGGACAAAAAATGGAGCGTTTCGGTAGATGAATACGCCAAATAATGAACTTCATACATTCCTGGATCTGTATATAATTGAGCTGACGGATTTTCTAAGCCATTCTGATTACCGTTGCCAAAGTCCCAAGAATAAGCCGCATTATTGGGATTGTTATTTATAAAATATACTGTTAGCGGAGCACATCCTGAAAAATTAGTCATTGCAAAACCGTCATTAGCCGATGTGTTAGGAAGAATTGTTAAAGGCAAACTAAACATAATTTCCTCTGGACCAACCGCCCAAGACAACTCATGCGTTGCCACAACAGTAACATCTACATCAAACTCCCCATATTCGAGAGGCATACCGTATATATTTACACAACCGTACTGACTAACAGATGGATTATAATGACATTGACTGTCAGAATTGTTGCACTCCCAAGAGAGGCCAATTGGTAAAGAAATAGAACTAATATGATAGTCTTCAAAGGCTATCAGCGTTTCTCCAAAACCCTCAATTTCAACCAAGGTATCAACTGGCAAAACAAAAGTTAAATCTTGATCGTAATTTTGATTAACGTATCCTACCGATAGTGTGTCAGGAGATAACCCATAATTTGCTCCAATAGGAATATAGTCCTCGTCAGGAATACATTGAGCGTGAAGGTAAACACTTACAAAAGTGAAAACTATTGAAAAAAAAGTAGATTTAAACATATCATAATCTTGTTAAGCACAACAAGATTATGATATATTTTTATAATTTACAAGTTTAGTACCTGTAATAGTCTGGCTTGTATGGCCCAACAACTGGAACTCCAATGTAGTTCGCTTGATCGGTAGTGAGTTCATCTAACTCAACACCAATTTTAGATAAATGGAGACGTGCTACTTTTTCATCAAGATGCTTTGGCAAAGTGTACACCTTCTTTTCGTAGTTATCGATATGATTCCACAATTCCATCTGAGCTATAACTTGATTGGTAAAAGATGCTGACATTACAAATGAAGGGTGACCAGTTGCACAACCAAGGTTAATCAGACGGCCTTCAGCCAATAAGATAATATCGTGATCACCAACAGTATATTTATCTACTTGAGGCTTAATGGTGTCTTTGCTATCTCCCCAATTGTTGTTTAACCAAGCTACATCGATTTCGTTATCGAAGTGACCAATATTACATACAATGGCTTTGTCTTTCATAATTTCGAAATGCTCACCTTTGATGATATCTTTGTTTCCTGTTGCAGTAACAATTATATCAGCCTCTGGAATAGCGTCTAACATTTTCTTAACTTCAAAACCTTCCATTGCAGCTTGCAATGCACAAATCGGGTCGATTTCGGAAACAATAACTCGAGCACCTGCTCCTCTCAAAGATTCAGCAGAACCTTTACCCACATCACCAAAACCTGCTACAACAGCAACTTTACCTGCAATCATAACATCAGTAGCACGGCGAATACCATCCACTAAAGATTCTCTACAACCGTATTTGTTATCAAACTTAGATTTAGTCACAGAATCGTTAATGTTTATTGCTGGCGTGTATAGGGTGCCATTTCTTTCTCTATCAAACAAGCGTAAAACACCCGTTGTTGTTTCTTCTGACAGACCATTAATATCTTCTGCTAACTCAGGATACTTATCAAATACCATATTTGTTAAATCACCACCATCATCTAAAATCATATTCAATGGCTTGTCTCCTTCAAACGCAAATAAGGTTTGCTCAATACACCAATTAAACTCTTCCTCATTCATTCCTTTCCATGCATAAACAGGAACACCTGCTGCAGCTATTGCCGCCGCTGCATGGTCTTGGGTAGAGAATATGTTACACGAAGACCAGCTTACATCAGCACCTAATTCTATAAGGGTTTCTATCAAAACTGCTGTTTGTATGGTCATGTGTAAGCAACCAGCAATACGAGCTCCTTTAAGAGGTTTTTTGTCACCAAACTCTTCTCTTAATGACATTAGACCTGGCATCTCTGCTTCAGCTAATTCAATTTCTTTTCTTCCCCATTCTGCTAGGGAGATATCTTCGACTTTATAAGTTAATTTTTCCACTTTAGTTTCCATTTGTTAAATTTTAGGGTACAAAAATACGAAATTAACTCCTCATTTTGACTTATATTGGCGTTTCGATGACAGATTTTTTATTTTTAAAAATTGAAGCTCAATTTCAGTTAATAATTGAAGGTATAGATGAGCTATGTTCATGGGATAAAGACGTTAAATCTTTCAGCAGTAAAACCAAACGAGAAAGAGAAAAATTGGCCTCTCAAAATTTGATAAAACAACTTTACCCCAAAGTCTGCTTATCACACAACTCCTACGGTGCACCGATTTTGTCTAATAAAAAAGCCATTTCATTATCTCATTCCAAGGATTTTTTAGCGTGCATAATAGCAGAGAACATAGCTGCAATTGACATTGAGCCCATAAGTGAAAAGGCATTTCGACTAAAAAATAAATTCCTGAGTAGCGAAGAGATTGCACTAGCAAAAAATGAGGATCTAGCAACTCTTATGTGGTGTGCTAAAGAATGTTTGTATAAAATACATCAGAAAGGCAAAGTGAATTTTTCAGAAGATATAATCCTATATAGCATTGAAAATAACACTATAAAATGTTCTATTTTTGAACAAGATTACCAATTGAAATATGAAAAATTTAAAGAACATTGGCTAGTGTATTATTTTGATTAGTTACATTTGCAGTGATGAATATTTACAATTACATAACATCAAATAAACAAAAAGGCAACAAACTGTTTGCGGTTTTAATTGACCCTGACAAACAAAACAAAGAAGAATTACTGGAGCTTATACAAAGATCTGTACTAGCTAAAGTAGATTTAATTTTTGTTGGTGGAAGCCTTTTAACTAATGGTAGTTTTGCTCATTGTATAGAAACTATTAAATCTAATTGCACCATTCCAGTAGTGATTTTTCCTGGAAACTCTATGCAGGTCAATAAAGATGCTGATGGTATTTTATTTTTATCCTTGATTTCTGGAAGAAATCCAGACATGCTCATCGGCAATCAAGTTATTGCTGCTCCTATCCTTAAACATTCTAATTTAGAGGTGCTATCTACTGGCTACATTCTTATCGATAGCGGCAAACCAACTACGGTGTCCTATATGAGCAATACCACGCCTATACCTAATGACAAAAACGATGTAGCACTTTGTACAGCTATGGCTGGTGAGATGCTAGGACTTAAACTCATTTTTATGGATGGTGGAAGCGGCGCCACAAACCCTATTTCTGAGTCTATGATTAGTATGGTGAGTCAGTCTTTGGACGTACCCTTAATTATTGGCGGTGGTATTTGTAGCGCAGAAAAAGCAGTCGCTAATTGCCAAGCAGGAGCAGATGTTATTGTTGTTGGCAACAGCATAGAAAAAAACCCTAACCTTATAGAAGAAATTGCTCAATCTATCCACCAATATAATACCATGAAAAACAATGAAGTGCTCAGTAGAAATTAGCATGTACCCTCTCGACAACAACTACATCAATCTGATTACACATTTTATTAAAAGCCTCAGAAAACATCCATTCATCACATTAGAAACTAATGGCATGAGTACACAAGTGTTTGGCGATTATGACAATGTAATGTCTGCCATTAATAAAGAGATGAAGAACAACTTTTTAATGCAAAACAAAGTAGTCTTCAATATGAAAGTCATTAATGCCCATTTGCAAGAAAAGCCTAGCTTTTAGCTAATGAAAAAAGTGGTTGTTATAGGCCCAGAATGCACTGGGAAAAGTAGTCTTACAAAAGCATTAGGACAGCATTACAACACCGCCATCGTGGAAGAGTGCGCTAGAGAATATATTGACCATTTGGAGCGCTCATACGCTCAAGACGATATTCTGAATATTGCCAAAAAACAAATAACACTAGAAAATACTGCAAAGCCACAAGGCGACTATTTATTTTGCGATACAGACCTCATCGTTTGTAAAGTATGGAGCGAATTCAAATACGGCAACTGCCATCCTTGGATTTTAGAGCAAATACAAAATCGTTATTACGACTATTATCTGCTGTGTGACATCGATTTGCCTTGGCAAGAAGACCAACAAAGGGAGCACCCCAATCACCGTCAAGAACTCTTCGACATCTATGAAGGCGAACTTAATAAGCTCAACAAACCCTACTCTATTATCAGAGGTCAAAACAGACTCGAATCTGCAATTGAAATTTTAGACTATTTAAACAAATAGTCTGTAAAAAATGGTAGATTTGCCCTGTCTTTACGGGGTGCCTTCACGGGCTGAGATTATACCCATCGAACCTGCCAAGGTAATTCTTGGAAGGGAAGGGAGTTTAACATAATTATCCGACTGCAACTCCGTGCAGTTGGTAGTGTTTAACGCAAATTATCTAAAAGATGAAAATCAAAACTATTTTAAGCTTGAGCCTACTGCTCACTAGCTTAACGCTATCTGCACAAAATGCCGATACACTCATTATTTATCCGGAACTTCAAGAAGTAAAAATTAAGGCCTTGAGAGCTTCCCAACAAACACCCATGTCATTTACCAACATCAACAAAGAGGAGTTGGAAGAGCAGAACTTAGGGCAGGACATCCCTTATATGTTGTCACTAACCCCTTCTGTAGTTACCACCTCAGATGCTGGGGCAGGGATTGGCTATACCGGTTTTAGGGTACGTGGTAGCGACCCAACACGAATCAATGTGACCATTGACGGCATCCCACTAAACGACCCTGAATCGCAAGGGGTATGGTGGGTCAATATGCCTGACTTCACTTCATCAGTCGAAGATATTCAAATCCAAAGGGGTGTAGGCGCATCAACCAATGGAGCTGGTGCTTTTGGCGCAAGCGTAAACTTAAAAACGCAATCGCTAAGAGCAAAACCCTATGCTACTACAAACAATACAATAGGATCGTATAGCACACTCAAAAACAATATTGAATTTGGCACAGGGTTGCTTGCCGATAAATTTACCTTAGACGGTAGATTATCAAAAATTAGCTCTGACGGCTACATCGACCGAGCTGCCTCTGACCTCAAATCGCTATACCTTTCTGGAGCTTACTATGGCAGTGATGATATTCTTAAACTGAGCGTAATTTCAGGAAAAGAAAAAACCTATCAGGCATGGAATGGAGTACCCCTCTCCTATTTGGATATCGATAGTCTAAGAACTTTCAATTCATACACTTATGAAAACGAAACAGACAACTATTGGCAAGACCATTACTTATTGCATTATTCCAAGCAAGTTGACAAAGATGCTAGTTATAGTTTAGGCTTACACTACACAAAGGGCAAAGGCTACTATGAGCAATACAAAAGTGGTGAAGACTTTGCCGACTACGGATTGAATAATGTTACCATTGGTAACGACACACTCACTGAAACAGACCTCATTAGAAGAAAATGGTTAGATAATGATTTTTATGGCGCTATATTTTCTTATAACAATTCAGCAGATAAACTAGACTATACCATTGGTGGTGGGTGGAATACTTATGACGGCAGACATTATGGTGTTGTCCGTTGGGCCGAATATGCTAGCAACAGTACAATCGACCACATATATTATGACAACGATGGTATTAAAACGGACTTTATTGTATATTCTAAAGGTTTGTACAATTACAGCGATGACATCACCATTTATGCTGATTTGCAGCACCGCCAAATTGACTATTCTTTTTTGGGGAAAGATGAAAATGGTGCCCAAAGAAACGACACTGTAAATTTTGAATTTTTCAACCCTAAATTCGGTGCTTTTTATCAAATCGATGCTAACTCTTCAGCCTTTGCCTCTTTTGCTATAGCAAACAGAGAACCCAACCGTGCGGATTTTGTAGAATCTTCTCCTAACTCAAGACCATTACACGAAACTTTGTACGATACAGAACTGGGTTATAAATTAAATGGTGACAGGTTTGCTTTCTCCGCAACGGCATACTATATGATTTATGAAAACCAACTCATACTGACAGGTAAAATAAACGATGTAGGCGCATATACTAGAGAAAACGTGGACTATAGCGAAAGAAAAGGTATAGAACTAGAAGCTGCCTTTAAAATCAATGAAAAGTTAAACTGGTCTGCTAACGCATCGTTTAGCGAAAACACCATTGCTCACTATACCGAATATGTAGATAATTGGGATACTTGGGGACAAGAAATTAATACTTATTCCAACACAACTATTGCATTTTCTCCTGATTTGATTTGGTCAAGTAAGTTGGACTACCAATTCAAAGATAATATCGACTTGCAATTCATTTCAAAATATGTAGATGAACAGTATATTGATAACACCTCAAGCGATGACAGAAAACTTGATTCCTATTTAGTTCATCATGCAAGAATGATATGGAACATAAAAAGTCAACTATTCAAATCGGCAAAATTAAGCTTTCAAATCAATAACCTATTGGATGAAAACTATGTCAACAACGCATGGATTTACCGCTTCAAATCTGACGGCTACGACCCAAGACCTGACGACCCATATGTAACGGCTAATAGTGATGGCGGCTACGATATGGCAGGATATTTTCCTCAAGCTAAAAGAAACTTTTTATTGGGACTGACACTCGGCTTTTAGAGGCTAATATAAATTCTACAATCACGCCCTTTGATCGAATTGAAGGGCGTGATTATCTATAATAGATATACTTTTTTGAAGACACCTTTTCAGCATCGGACTCACAACTTTCTAAACTTCCACTCTCCCAATCCATATCGGCACCGTTTTGCAAATTATTAATGTAGTTTTTGGTATTGACAGCCCACCTTTCCCAATCGTAGCGATGTTTAAAATACCCGCCTCTAAACGACCAATATTTGCGGCCTCTACCTACTTTATTATTATGTAGGTCCATATATTTATCACTGACTTTAGGGTTGGAATTTAAACGTTCATAAGTAGACATAACCATAGCAGAACCCGAACGCCCCAAATACCTCCTCAACATCATACTCACATAGACATGCCTAAACGCATCGCCCCGAAAGCCACTACCTAAAGCATTGGGAAAATAAAATTCTGCTTTTTGTTGAGCTCTAATCTTCGATTGTAGTATCCTAAAAACAGAATACTCAACTGCAATTGCTAAAGGGATAAGCATATAAGAGATGTTTACATCATTAATCCAAAATCGGCCAAAAGCGTGAAATGCACTATCCATTTGACTCTTATTCAACTGAAGTAATGCTATGTTATCCCAAACACTCAAAGCAACCACTTCTGAATGGGATAAATTCATATTAATAACCTCTTGTTCGTAAGACATATATGGCTGATATTCTTCAACCATTAAAGAAGAGTCCACAGAGTTGGTAAGCTTACTATAATTAGTGACACTCTTAATATATTGGTTATAGGACTCCTCAAAATGTTCGGCTTCAACTTTTGCTTCACGAGTCAATCCATCATATGCTGTATTTGGAAATAATTCAATTAATCGTTTCTCAAAATAGTGCTCCCTACTTTGCTTAAAATCAGTGGAATGTAACAAATCATACTCCTTTTCTATTATGTACAAATACGACAATGGAAAAGAAGGCAAATTGGTATTAAAAATGGGTTCTGGAATAGGTTCAATAGGATAATCTTTACTACAAGAAAAAAAAGACAATGCTAGACACAGCACAGCCATAAGGGTTAGCTTTTTCATATTAATAGGCTTTTAAAAGGGAAACTAATTTACAAAAAAAAAGCTATCTCAAAACCTCTAGACCTTTAGCCTTATCTAATTGCAATTGATTTTGTAAGTCATCAAGATTTTCAAAAAGGATTTCATCTCTCAAACGACAAACGAAATACACTCTAAGAAGTTGATCGTAAATACTAGAATCAAAGTCAAAAATATGCACCTCAACACTTTGTTGATTTCCTTTTACGGTAGGGTTGTTTCCAATATTCATCATTCCATTGTGCAATTGCCCTTTGACCTCAACATTAACGGCATAAACACCATCTTTAGGTATCAACTTAGTTTCATCAGAAATAGAAAGATTAGCGGTTGGAAAACCAATAGTTCTTCCTATTTTTTTGCCTTCCACAACTCGCCCTTGAAAAGAATAATTATAACCCAAATACTCAGAGGCTTTTGAAACATTTCCAGACAAAAGAGCCTTGCGAATTTTGGTAGAACTGATACTAACATCATCAATTAGCTGGGCCGATATTTCTTCCACTTCAAAGCCATACAAAGGAGCGTATTCTTTAAGGTGTTCAAAAGAGCCTTCCCTATTTCTACCGAAATGGTGATTATAGCCAATAACGAGCTTGTGGGTATGCAATTGGTTAACAATAATATCCCTTACAAATTGCATAGAGGATGTACGTGAGAATGCTTTAGTAAATGGATGTATAATTAAGTGCTCTATTCCCGCTTCTTCCAGCAGTTTAATTTTTTCTTCCATAGTATTAATCAACTGAAGCTGATGATCTTCAGGAAAAAGAACCATTCGAGGGTGCGGAGAAAAAGTGAGCAAAACCGTTTCTCCCTTTTGTTTTTGAGCAATCTCTTTTAGGCGATCAATAATGATTTTATGACCAAAATGAACACCATCAAAAGTACCTGTAGTTAGGATAGGACGACTTACATTTTTGAACTCAGAAATGGAATGATATACCTTCAAATTTTGATTTCTATTTTGAATGTTAAAACCTTGTTCAAAAGTACTAATTAATTTATTGAATAAATCTTTGCGACAAACTAAATAATTCACGTATTTTTGCCCGAAATTAACATAGGATTTAAACCTATATTTAACTGAAATAATTAAGCATAACAAGATGTCACAGAATAAAGGTAAAATTTCACAAATCATCGGACCAGTTGTCGATGTTACTTTCGAAAACAACGAAGCAGGATTACCAGATATTTATGATTCTCTAGAGATAACTAAAGATAATGGTGTAAAATTAGTCCTAGAATGTCAACAACACATTGGAGAAGATACAGTTCGTGCCATTTCCATGGATTCTACTGACGGATTAAAAAGAGGCGTTGAAGTAGTCGCTACAGGCGCACCAATTAAAATGCCTGCTGGTGAGCATATCAAAGGACGTGTATTTAACGTAATTGGTGAAGCTATTGACGGTATGGAAAATTTAGACCGTGAGAATGGACTTCCTATTCACCGTGAAGCACCAAAATTTGAAGACTTATCTACTTCAACAGAAGTATTATACACTGGTATCAAAGTTATTGACCTTATCGAGCCTTATGCTAAAGGTGGTAAGATTGGTTTGTTTGGTGGTGCTGGTGTAGGTAAAACAGTACTTATTCAGGAGTTAATTAATAACATCGCCAAAGGACACGGTGGTTTATCTGTATTTGCTGGTGTAGGTGAAAGAACTCGTGAAGGAAACGATTTATTAAGAGAGATGTTAGAGTCTGGTATTATTGATTACGGCCCAGATTTCTTGCACTCTATGGAAGAAGGCGGATGGGATTTATCTAAAGTAGATGCCTCTAAAATGGGCGACTCTAAAGCGTCTTTCGTATTCGGTCAGATGAACGAACCTCCAGGGGCTCGTGCTCGTGTGGCTTTATCAGGACTAACATTAGCGGAATACTTCCGTGATGGTGATGGAAAAGGAAAAGGTCGTGATGTATTATTCTTCGTTGACAATATTTTCCGATTTACTCAAGCTGGTTCTGAGGTATCAGCACTTCTAGGTCGTATGCCATCAGCAGTAGGTTATCAGCCAACTCTAGCAACAGAGATGGGAACGATGCAAGAGCGTATTACTTCCACTAAAAACGGCTCTATTACATCTGTACAAGCAGTATATGTACCTGCCGATGACTTGACAGACCCTGCACCTGCAACAACATTTGCTCACTTGGATGCAACGACAGTACTTTCAAGAAAAATTGCTGAGCTTGGTATCTATCCTGCGGTAGATCCATTAGATTCTACATCAAGAATTCTATCTCCAGATGTAGTAGGTGATGAGCACTACGATTGTGCCCAAAAAGTAAAAATGCTTTTACAGCGTTACAAAGAGTTACAAGATATTATCGCTATTCTTGGTATGGAAGAATTATCTGACGAAGATAAATTGGCTGTATCTAGAGCTAGACGTGTACAACGTTTCTTATCTCAACCATTCCACGTAGCAGAGCAGTTTACTGGTCTTAAAGGTGTATTGGTAGACATACAAGACACGATAAAAGGTTTCAACATGATTATGGACGGTGAAATGGATCAATATCCTGAAGCTGCCTTCAACCTAGTTGGAACTATTGAAGAAGCTAAAGAGAAAGGTGAAAAAATGTTAGCAGAAGCTAAATAATTATTGACAGATGCAATTAGAAATTATCACACCTGAACACAAAGTATTTGAAGGGCAAGTAAGCTCCGTTCAACTTCCAGGAGTTGATGGTAAGTTTGAAATTTTGAACAACCATGCTCCTATCATTTCTACTTTAACAAAAGGCAATGTTCGAGTTATTGACACTAACAACAATACTGAACTTTTTGAAATCAATGGTGGTGTAATTGAAATGCAAAACAATAAGATTATTGTTCTTGCTGAATAACGTTTTCACTATTTGTAATTTAAAGAGGGCTACTTAGTAACCCTCTTTTTTTATGCTATATTTGGACGTATATGTTCGAGGACAAATTAAAAAATAAATTATCTGAAAGAGAGAAAAACAACTCTCTTCGTCAGCTAAGCATAACTTCTGGCTTGGTCGATTTTTGTTCTAACGACTACTTAGGATTTGCCCAAAAACAAAACCCTAATCAACAAGCGATGGGCAGTACTGGTAGCCGACTGATAAGCGGAAATACCCCATTGCACCTTTTACTAGAAAAAGAAATTGCAAAATACCACCAAACAGAAGCGGCATTAATCTTCAATTCAGGATACGATGCTAATTTGGGCTTTTTCTCTTGTATTCCTCAAAAAGAAGATACTGTAATCTACGACCAACTGTGCCATGCCTCCATACGTGATGGCATACGATTAGGACTAGCACGTAGTTTTGCCTTCCAACACAACGATACAATTCAGCTACAAGAAAAATTAAAACAAGCTACTGGACAAGCCTTTGTAGTGGTTGAAAGTATATACTCAATGGATGGCGATCATTCACCTTTAGAAAAAATAGCTTCAATTTGTAAAACATACGACGCAAAACTCATTGTTGATGAGGCACACGCTTTTGGTATTTTTGGAGACAAAGGTCAGGGCTTATGCCAAAATATAGACACTTTTGCTCGTATATACACCTATGGAAAAGCATTAGGAAGTCATGGCGCCGCTATTGTAGGCAGTCAGTTATTACACGATTACCTACTCAATTTTTCTAGACCATTCATTTATACAACTGCCTTGCCCCCTCACGCTATAGAACGCATTAGCTGGGCATATCAAAATATTGAAAACACAGAAGAAAGAAAAAAACTAAAACAAAACATAGCATACTTTAAAGCGAATTGTAAAAACACTAAGCTTATAGAAAGTAATTCGGCAATACAATGCGTTCTTATTGGCGGTAATAGCCCTACTAAAAAAGCCGCTATACAATTATCAAAACACCATTTAGACGTACGACCCATACTACACCCAACCGTAGCTATCGGTCAAGAGCGTTTAAGAATTTGTCTTCATTCTTTCAATACTAAAGAAGAAATTTATAACCTTTGCCAACAAATCAATTCATTTCAATGAGGTATTTTGTAACAGGCATAGGAACAGAAATAGGCAAAACCTTAACTTCATCCATATTAGTCGAAGCTTTAGAAGCCGATTATTGGAAACCCATACAAGCTGGTGAATTAGAAAATAGTGACACTCTAAAAGTAAAAGCCCTCATCTCCAATAACAAAAGCCAATTTCACCAAGAAAGTTATCGGCTTAAGGCAGCCATGTCACCACACGCTGCAGCCCAAAGAGAAAACATTGAAATTCAAACGGCTAATTGCACACTTCCTCAAACACAAAATCGATTAATTATTGAAGGAGCTGGTGGCTTACACGTTCCACTTAATGACACCGATTGTATTATCGATTTAATTGCTCAATTTAAAGCTGAAACCATATTAGTAAGTCAGCATTATTTGGGTAGTATCAACCACACTTTATTGAGTGTGGAAGCCCTAGAAAACAGAGGGCTAAAAATAAAGGGCATCATCTTTAATGGTGACGAAAACAAAGACACTGAAAATATTATTTTGTCTAAAACAGGACTTAAGCTTTTGGGGAGAATTCCGCAAATAGATAAAATAGATAAAAACAGTGTTAAAACAATTGCTCAACAGTTTAAACACATCAAGTAATGAGCATTTCTAAAGATGATAAACAATACATTTGGCATCCTTTCACACAGATGAAAACGGCCGAAAACCCTATTCCCATAGTTAAAGGAAAAGGCACACTACTTATAGATGAAAATGGCAAAACTTACATTGATGCTATTTCCTCTTGGTGGGTAAATTTACACGGACATGCCAACCCCTATATTGCTCAAAAAGTTAACGAACAAATGAGCGACTTGGAGCACGTTATGTTTGCGGGGTTCACTCATCAGGCAGCCACAAACTTATGTTCTAAACTGAGCACCTACCTACCTCAAAATCAAAAGAAGTTTTTCTTTTCCGGAGACGGCTCTTCAGCCGTAGAGATTGCCCTAAAGATGAGCATACAATATTGGAAAAATAAAGGCTTGAAACGTCATCGTATTTTGGCTCTAGAGGGTGGATATCATGGCGAAACTTTTGGTGCTATGTCAGCAGGAGCTAAAAGCATATTTTCTGCACCATTTGAAAATTACTTATTTAAGGTAGAACACCTACCCTTTCCATCCGATGAAGAGGCTACGCTTTCAGCACTAAAAGAACAATTGAAAAGCGGAGAAGTAGCCTGTTTTATCTTTGAACCCTTAGTTCAAGGCGCATCAGGGATGCAAATGTATTCAGCCACAACACTTGACAAAATGATAGCCTTATGTAAAGAATATGAGGTTTTGTGTATTGCCGATGAAGTAATGACTGGATTCGGGAGAACAGGAACTTATTTTGCTTGCAATCAATTGACTGAAAGTCCTGACTTAATGTGTCTATCTAAGAGTTTATCAGGGGGAACCCTACCATTATCATTAACCACTTGCAGTCAAGATATTTACGATTCATTTTTAGGGGACGACCTCAGTACAGCATTTCTTCATGGTCATTCTTTCACAGGCAACCCTATTGGTTGTGCTGCTGCCATTGCTAGTTTAGAATTATTAGAAAAAGAAAAATGTCAGAAGAAAATCCAACACATTGCTACTAAGCATCATGAATTTGCTCATAAAATTTCCCAACATTCGAAGGTCAAAAATGTCAGGCAATGCGGTACAATTTTAGCTATGGATATTGTAAGTGATAAAAAAGGGTATTCCAGTAATGTTAAGCAATTGCTCTACCAGTATTTTATTGATAAAGGTGTGCTACTGCGTCCACTAGGAAATGTGCTTTATATCTTACCTCCATACTGCATTACTGACCAAGAACTTAACACCGTTTATAATAGCATTTTTGAGGCCTTAGAAAAGATCGAATAGTGTATCTTTGAACCCCATGCAACCTATACTGATAATAGCAAAAGCAAGTGTGTCAGCACTTGGGCACGAAAGAGAACGTATTTGGGCTCAATATCAGAGTAAAGAATCGGCCTTAACCATTTGTTGTTTCAACGATAGAGATACGCCAACAGGCAAATTAAATGCCGAAACAGAAAAGAAATTACTCCAGCTAAGACAAGAAAATAATCATTACAGAAGGTTAGATAAAAGTGTTTTATTGGGCATAATGGCAGGTCGTCAAGCCCTATCAGAAAGTCATTGGAACAATTTATCTGAGGTTGGTATAAATATGGGCTCATCAAGAGGCGCTACTCAACTTTTTGAAAAATATCACAAACACTTCATCAAGTCACCCAACGATAGAATGTCACCATTAGTATCGCCCACTACAACATTAGGAAATATTGCCTCTTGGCTAGCATTCGATTTAGGCACAAAGGGAGCGACTCTTTCTCATTCCATCACTTGCAGTACAGCATTACACTCTATACTTAACGCTTGTGTTTGGATAAAAAGCGGAATGAGTCAACGCTTCATTGCTGGTGGTAGCGAAGCACCACTTAGCGACTTTACTATTGCTCAAATGCGGGGCATAGGTATATATTCAAAGAAGACTAGCGATTGGCCTTGTTCTCCACTCAGAAAAAGCAAACAATCGAATACTATGGTGCTTGGCGAGGGCTCTGCCGTTTTTTGTTTAGAGAAAGATAAAGGTCAGAAGAGTCTAGCTAAAATCATTGGATTAGGCTATGCCACAGAGAAGATAGAACACCCCGCCTCATTATCTGCAGACGCTCAATGTATGCAAAAAAGTATGCTAATGGCACTAAAAGATAGTGGATTAAAGACAGTAGATGCTATAATAATGCACGCTCCCGGCACACTTCAAGGGGATAAGGCAGAAATACAAGCCATACAAAACATTTTTGGAGAAAAAACACCTCACCTTATAAGCACCAAACACCAAAGCGGTCATACTTTTGGGGCATCTGGCGGCATAAGTTTAGATTTAGCAATAGAAATGCTACAAAAAGAAGAACTAATTTCTTTCCCTTACGAAACGGAAGTAGAACAGAAACAAAAAGCACCAAAAAGCATTTTGGTTAATGCTGTTGGATTTGGTGGAAATGCAGTCAGTATTATAGTACAAAAAGCAGATTAAAAACTATATTTGTTACACAAATGCAATCGATATGAATAAAAGTTGGACATTACAGGAAGTTTTAGACGTTTACAACAAACCTCTAATGGAGTTGATTTATGAAGCAGCTCAGACTCATAGACAAAATCACAATCCACTTGAAGTTCAAATTAGCACTTTATTATCCATTAAAACAGGTGGATGTCCTGAAGACTGTGGCTACTGCCCTCAAGCGGCACGTTATAATACAGGCATTGAAGGTAATGACCTTATGAGCGTTTCACAAGTTAAGGCACAAGCCCTTAGAGCCAAAGCCAATGGCTCATCTCGTTTGTGTATGGGCGCAGCTTGGAGAAACATTCAAAACAACGAAGAATTCGATCAAGTTTTGGAAATGGTACAAACCGTCAACAACCTAGAAATGGAAGTGTGTTGCACTTTAGGAATGATGACAGAAGAACAAGCTCAACGCCTAGCCGATGCAGGACTATATGCTTACAACCACAATTTGGACACTTCGGAAGAACACTACAAAGAAATTATTTCTACTAGAGATTATGACGACAGGATAAAAACGATTGAGAACGCCTCAAAGGCGGGGATTAGCGTATGTTCTGGCGGTATCGTAGGCATGGGCGAATCTATTGAAGACCGTTGCGGAATGCTCGTCACTTTAGCTAATATGAATCCACAACCTAAGTCTGTTCCTATTAATGCGCTGGTAGCTGTTGAAGGAACACCACTAGAAGAGCAAGAAACAATATCTATTTGGGAAATGGTACGTATGGTAGCGACTACTCGTATTGTAATGCCTAAAGCAGTAGTTCGTTTGTCTGCTGGAAGAACTGAGATGAGTGACGAAGGACAAGCCTTGTGTTTCATGTCTGGCGCATCTTCCATATTTGCAGGGGATAAGCTACTAACCACTCCTAACCCAGATATTAACCAAGACATGAAACTCTTTGATATTTTGGGCATCACCCCTAAAGAACCATTTGTAGATGGTGAGCAACCTGTGACCAACGAAAATTACAAGAAATGCTTATCAACAAAAGGTAATGTTAAATGGAATAGACCCGAACATAGCATTGAACGCAACGAGAAGGCTAAAGCAAAAGCTAAGCAAGAAAAAAGCAACTTAACTACATCTTAAACAAGTCTTGAACGGCATCATAAGTAGACTTTAGCAATTCCTTTTCCTTTAAAAAACGAATAACTTTCTTTTTATCCTCTAGGCTGACTAAATCTAAATTTATATATAAGACTTTGTGTTTTTCTCTAAATACATAATCACCATCTTCAATAAAAACACCTTTTAATTTAGAAAGGCTTAATGTTTGGGACATATTATAGCCACTTCTTATACGATCGCCTTTAATATGCAAGTAAGGTTTTTGTAAAGAAACTACAATTATAACAAGATAAAGAGCTAGTAATACATCGAGCAGAAAAGGTTCGTCTACCATTAGAACAATTAACAAATAGAGAATAGATATAACAGCTAAGGCAATGAACCATTTCTTCTTGTAGCTCTTGGAATAATAAATTTTTAAGTCTTTACCCATAATTCTATAAAGATTGATTTTCAATAAAATTCAACAACTTCTTTCTGGTATCACTATCCACGAAGTTGAGTTTAATCATTAATTGATCATGATTAGTTCTGAAGACGACCTTTGATTCAGTAGTATCTATATCGACTAGCTCATTTATCTTTAATTTTTTGAAATAAAATCCATCTTGAATTAACTCATTATCAGTAATAGTCAATGTTGGTCTATTGACATACTTTAAGAAGATATAGAGCATATTCACAAAAAAGAATAGAAAAATAAACGATCGATTTAAAAGGATAAAAAATATCAAGAACGAAAAGGTAATACATAGAAAAGTAAAGCGGTATTTACTTGAAAAGTATAGGTTTGTAAGCTGATTCATTGTTTTAAGTTTTAAGGTTATTTATTTCTAATAGGCGTTAATCTTATAAGATAAAACTAAAGCGATAACACCGTACAAAACTCAAAATGTAAGCAAAGAGAGTAGATAATAAATGAATAGGTGAAGTAGTGTTAAAAGGGCTTCGTTTTTTCATGATTAGACGTCATTAAGTGTGTCAAATATAGCAAATTATTTTAGTTTAGAATTTCCTAGATGGCGCTCAGCATCTCTTACTGTCTTGACTTTCAGTTTTTTATCAAAGGCTTCTTGCAGCTTGGTATCGGTTTGATTGGCCAAACACAAAAGAACAAATAAGACATCTGCTAATTCTTCTCCTAAATCGGAGTTGTCGCTATCCTTAAACGATTGTTCGCCATATTTTCTTGCTATAATCCGTGCTACTTCGCCCACTTCTTCACTAAGAATGGCCATATTGGTCAGCTCGTTAAAATAACGAACACCATACTTTTTTATCCATTCATCTACTTGTTTTTGTAATTGTTCTATTGGCATTATTCTTTGTTTTTGGAATCGATTAGTATAGTAACCGGTCCATCGTTACATAAGCTAACTTGCATATCTGCACCAAACTGACCAGTCATCACTTGACTTTGAATATCTAGGGTTAAACGCTTAACAAAAGTTTCATAAAGAGGTATAGCAATTTCAGGACGAGCTGCTTCAATAAAAGATGGGCGATTGCCTTTTTTCGTTTTGGCGTGTAAAGTAAATTGACTGACCACTAAAACTTGACCTTTTATATCCAAAACGGACTTATTCATCTGACCATTTTCATCAGAAAAAATACGAAGGTTGGCTATTATCTTACATAACCAGTCAATATCCACCTGTGAGTCTTTATTTTCTATGCCTAAAAGTATAAGCATACCTT
>TARA_Y100000385_G_scaffold134716_2_pt1 | contig 27853 bp, 25 predicted proteins | sample TARA_Y100000385 | Tara Oceans TARA_Y100000385 (sample SAMEA2620980) | marine metagenome | biome: marine biome (ENVO:00000447); feature: surface water layer (ENVO:00002042); material: "saline water (ENVO:00002010), including plankton (ENVO:xxxxxxxx)" | depth 5 m
TGTAAAGCTTAAAGACTGTATAAAACACACCGAAGGTAATAAATACGATCTTAATCCACTTGATTGGTTTAAAGCCGAATTTCAATTAGACATTGGTGATACCAGAAAAGAAAATACATTTTGGTGTTCTGCATTAGTAGGATATGTATATTGTCATATGGGATTCATTGATAAAGATATTTCTTGGAGTATATTACCTCCCCGAAAATTTAGTCATTATGAAAATGACCGGTTAATCTATTCCAACTGTTCATTATATCCGGAAAGACTAATTAATCTTAATAAATAATTTAAATATATAATATCTTATTATACATATAATGGAAGAAGAATTATTATCGTTGAATTATGATATTTTACAAGCAATGGCAGAATCTGAAGGAATTGATAGCAGTTCTAGAAGTAAGCGCGAATTAGTTAGAAGAATTATTGATCATAGAGCGCGCGAGGCGGAGGTAGAGGCGCTCATGGCGGGTCCTGTTCGAGCTATGGCTGATTTAAAATTAAGAGATATAAATTATATCAGAGAAAGGCTTATTGAAAAAGGATTAGATGCGATGCTTTCCAGAACTATAGAAAGTAAGGATTCATTAATAGATATATACGGGATGCTATCTATGTTTGAGATAAGTTCGTTGGATGAATTAAGATTTATCTATAATCAATTTAAAGAGAGTAGTGAGTTCGCCGGTTGGGACCGGTCGTCACAATTGGCATCATTGTTAGACGGCGACGGAAGTGATCTAACTAGAGATGTCATTATAAATAGGTTAATGATTTTGAGGGGCAACAGTGTAATCCGTAAAGAGTCTAGGGAACGCAGGCGCTTAGAAGGGTGGCGCCGTACCCAGATGCGCGACGCTTACGCCGCCGAGGCGGGCGTCTTACCGTGCGACGAGTGTGAAAGATTCTTCAGCGAGGAAGAGGCGATGGCGTTCGCCTTGGAAGTGGACGAAGACGAAGTCAACCTCGAGACGTGCCCCACGTGCCTGCGGAGAGTGGGAGACTATCCTGAGGGAGAGAGAATACCCGAAGCTTTACGAAATATACCTGCTAATATGCGCGATGGAGCACCTTCTCAATTAGGAGTTCCAAGAGTAGCATCACCCGGTGGTGGTGCCGGTATGGCTGTTGTCGATGAAAAGCCCGAAATTGTTAGTTCTCTTGTTTCTATGGGAATTGATTTAGCTACTGCTCGTCAAGCAGCAATGCGCACTAGTAGTGTTGAGGCGGCATTAGATTGGGTTACAAGCAAGAGCTAATAGACCTGAACTAAACAGATTTAATCAAAATAAGAAATAATCTAAATTATAATAATTTAAATTATATCAAAAATTAGGTATGTAGTTGTAATTGTTAGCATTATTTAAAAACCTACAACGCGTATTTACAGGGAAGTTATACTTTTGACACCAAGCAAGGGAATATACAGTCTGTTGTTGTTTAATTTCATTAATATCTTCATTATTAAGTTCCTCTTTTACATAGCATAGTCCTTTAATCAATGATTTAATTTGCTTGCCGATGAAATAAATATTACTTGCTTGTATAATTTTTTTAAACTCTTCTGATATTTCATTCTTAATTATTCTTTTGGGAAACTTATTTTGTTTTGAAATAATTGCCAATTCATCTACTATTTCATAAAGATTTTTGAGGTCTTTTTCAGGAACACCTCTAAATCCTTTACAAACGATATATTTTTCGCTATTAGCTGATCTTGATGTAAATGGCTTAACAATATATACATTATCAAAATAGCAACACAGTATGTAAATTAGTTCTAAACTGCAATGATGAAATAAGTCAAATAATTTAAGAACCATATTACCACCAATTTTCAAAATAGATAATCCTGTTACTGCCTCACAAAATATAAGTTGAAATGCCATTATTTCCTGATTACTATAATCATCAGAAAAGTCAAATCCACCATCGCCTGTTACCAAATCAGCTTTCTTTTTATTAAATAATTCAGCATAATATATTATATTTTCAAGTTTATATAGATCTCCAGTATCATCCTTTCCGTATGAAATCTTATATGCGGCACATTCTTTGAAAATTCGATTAGATTTTTTCCATCCAGGTATATCTGTATTATATGGTTTAAGAGTAATACAATTTATTTTATCACAGGGGGTAACACAATAACGTCTCCTATAAAAGTTAAAGCATTCTATAAAACCTCCTGGTCCTTCAGCAAGAGCACCATAGGTTAAATTTTTATTATCTGTATCAATAATATTTAGGTCTCTGCATATTTCCCACATCTTAAAAAAGGACCTGCTTATAGGGTCGTAATTAGCAACACCTAAATTGGTGTTTCTATTTTTGATACAATGATGTAATAGTTCATATTCGTTTGACAGTTTCTTACAAAAATCCCATATTTTAATATTTTCAACCTCATTAATCTTATTCTTGTACTTATTTAGTTTTTGATATATCTTGTTATCTAATAAATATTCTGGAATATGATCAGATATTTCAAGATTATATCTTGGTTTATCATCAATATGGTTTAGATGAATGATAGGTTTATTTAATAACTCCATATTAATATTCTAATTAATATTAAATTATAAGCTTTATATGATTACTTTATAAAAAAATAATTTTGTGAATTAATACACGTTTGATTTATTTCTTGTAACCGGCGTCAATTGTTTCCTTGAATCTAATAATTCGCGGGTCTTTGGGTGCTACTTTCTCAATATCGGCTATTTTTTTCATAAATGTTTGGTAAAGATTTTCTTTGAATGCTTGCTTAGTTCCCTTTTTTTGGAAAACGCCTAATATAGCTTCGACTTGTTTTCCAAGTATTGCGATTTTTTTTTCAATCCTTGGATCTGCTTTTGATTTTACTTTCTTTTTAGCAACAGCTTTCTTAATTTTTAATGGAACAGCTTTCGATGTTTGACTGACTTCTTCTGTTGAGGATACATCTTGACTTTCAACTTGAGATGCTCCCGATGCTTCACTTATAGTTGATGCTTCTTCGACCGAACTACTTTCTTTACTTTCTTGAATATCTTGAGATTGTAATTCTACAGCCGATTGTGTCTCCTCGCTTAATTTACTTTCAGAATCAGCTTTCTTTTTTAATTTATCAGCTTCTTTTTGTGTTTTAAGTCTTTTAAGTTGAATAAGTCTTGCTTGTGTTACTGCTTTTTTAACAAGATCGCTATCAAAACTTGCGAAAATACTATCACTAATTATCTTATTGTAAGATGCTTTTTTACCTAATTTACTGACAAATTTATCACTAAGTAATATATCTATAATATTACCTAATACCTCTTCTCCTGAAGTTTTCCTTTTGAAAATGAAGTAGTTAAACATAAATGATAGGTCTTTTTCCTGTGGAGAAAGTTTCATACTTGATATGATCTTAGAAACAAGGGGGTTGTTTGTTTTAGATTCGAATATATCTTTAAATGAACCAATTGATTCAGTATTGGAATTACCTAAATTAAGCTCACTTAGTTCTTCTCCTGTTACTGGCACGATATTATATTTGGCAAGTTTCTCCTTAAGATAGTCAAAATTAACCAAAAATTCTTCAATAATTTGATTAATTGACGATATGTATACTTTAATAGACATACCTACCGAAGATTCATCATTTTTAAAATCATTTTGCCTATAATTTCTAATAATTTTCCACATAAGACGCCCGTTCTTGAATTTATCTATACTTCCGCCTTTGGGAGTATCCAAAAGACTATCGAATATTTTTTTTCCATCGAAGCAACATCCAATAAAATATCCTCCTTGTTTTACATTGCTTGCGACGTTTTCTATAAATTGATCAAGAACGCTTTCGCTTCTGAAAAAGTAATGTAAAGCAAACATAACAGATACTACATCAAACTTATTAAGTTGAAAATTAGTTGTTAAATTGTCATTGGGAAACCAAAGATTGTTAGCAAGAGTAGAATATTGAGCGTTGGTAATAAATTTATTATCTTTCATAGACTTTGATACGTCTCCGACAAGGAAATAAGATTCTGGAAAGTCTTTACCTTGCTCTAAAGCTTGATTTTTATAAAATGTATTTCTGGCACAAGCTCCATCTCTACTGTCATCAATATTATTTGACATATAATCAACGCCTACGCATGTTGTAATATTATTATCTCTCCATTTTGCGATATCACCTCCTTTACCACATGCCAAATCTAATAATGATACAGAACTATTTGTTTTTCTCAATTCAGACGAAACCGAACCCAATAAAATTCTATTTTTAATAACTTTATTATGAAAATCCTGCATTGCCAATGAAATTGATTTATCACGCTTAACATCTCTGTTGTAGTATTTTTGTTCTTCTTCACTAATAGTAGGGATATTGTTACCAGTTGTAATCATGTCTTTTGTAACTGGATTATATATTGTTCTCCAAATTTTATTAGCAATATCATGATGGTTTCCAAAGTTAATCCCCGACTGTCTAATATCTTCATAAGATGAATAATATTCTTCAATTGCGGACAGGTTATTACGAATATTAACAAATGACCCAGCTGAGTTATTATTACGAAATCCGGGAATATGGGTAACAATTTTTACAATATTAGAAAGTGTTCTTAAGTCATAAGGATTTAGGTCACCATCTCTCTTAGAATTTACAATCTGAAGACCTTTCTTAATAAGATTGAACGCATTTTTCTGATTATGAACACCATTCTTATAAGAATAAGTCTTATCATGTCTTGTTCTAAGAATTTTCCATCGCATGTTAGGATTAACAACATATCCTTCCTTAGATTCATCAAAATTTGTGTAACTAACTTCTACAATAGTATCATTATCTATAATATCTCCTTCTTCATCATAAGTAAATGTTTTACGACTGATTAAATCCTCCGAACATGGTAATAAGATTTCACTAATGTTATCAATACTTGGAGTGCTTGGTTTAAAAGCAACTGGTCTTAATACTTTATTATAATTGGAATTACTTGGAAAACATGGATTTTTATTTTCAATATATCCACCATTATAAAGATTAGCAACTATGTATGTATCGTAAGAAGATACTCCACCTTCTTCCTTTAAAACCCTTTTAATTTTATTTGTTGTAATCACGCGATTACCTTGTTTTACTACTTCATCTTGGTCAAATTTAATTAAGAAATCAATTGTATTATCATCTGGGGGTTTCCATTTAAGATTAGACACCCATGTGTTATTTTGCTTAAGATTAAAATCAGGGTTTTCAGCATTGTATCCTACAGGATATTCAGCATGTGTAAAAATCATTCCATCAAGATAATATTGTTTACCGACAGCAGGATTTATTACAGTTGCTTCATAATCTTTCCAGATATCAAGAGCACATGAATAAATATCTTTTGATACTGAAACAATATTAAAGTTTTTAAGAAATACTTTAAATGTTTCATCTGATTGAGATTCAATATAGTCTTCTCTTAGGAAACTTTCAGCCAATGATAGACGAGTTTCTAATTCGGGATCGTTAGATTTAAGAGGAAGTTCACATATATCGCGGTTGTCATGTATATAGCAATCAAATACACCATATTTATTAAGTCTGTCTTTTTTAGTAATATCGTGCTCCAAATATTCACCATTATATAAATAGGTTCCTTCTTTAGAACATTTTATACCTGTATCGTAGACACGAAGATTTTGATCAATTAAAAACATGTGGTCTACAAGGTCTTCATGTTCAGTATCGTCTTTTCCAAATTTTATAAGTAACATACTGTATCCATCTGCTTTATCAGTAACAGTATAATTTGTATGAATAGAATTTTTAGGAGTATCATCTCTGATATTATTTAATTCAATACTTACTACTTTAGGACTAATGAAATAATTATTATCAATCTTATACATACCTAATTTTGATGCCGCGTCTAAAATCATTTTTTGGTATTTTGATTTAATTTTTGTTAATTCTTGGACAGGTTTATCTTTAATGAGATGAAAATAGTCGAATTTGTTGGGAAACTCAGTGTCAATACTATCGGGTTGTTCAGATGATTTATATTCAATTGCTTTGACAATTTTACTAATTTTATTATTTAATCTTTCTGTGTAGAGCTTAGTAATAACGTTTTTATAAGATTCAATTACTTTTTCCTGCTGTGATAACAATGTATATGACGGATGAATATTTGTATTGATAAAAGATGGAATATATACTGTATTAATAAACTCAATTAAATTTTCTACTGATACATCTCTTGAAAATTCAATTTCATATTCGTATGATTCGGGTTGTTCTGCTACTTCAGCATCAATAAATTTTTTAAATGCCATTGGTCTATTTCCATAGCCTTGTTTTGATGATTTTACCTTAGTAAGGTCAACTCTAAAATGACTTCCTTTAAAATTGATATCATATGAACTTCTTTTTTTGAATCTAAAATATTTATAACTTTCGTTTACATTAATACTTTTATATGCACTGGTTGCGATTTCCTTTAAATTTCTTAGATAATCGCTGTCAAGCGAAGACACTTTAAACTCTCTTTGTTTAATATCATAATCTAATTCAATTTTTCCACCTATGCGTGTTCTAATAGATGAAATATCCACATTAGCTGATAAGGTATCACCGGGCATTTTTACAGGATCATATCCAGCATCTTTCATAGTATTGAATGTTTCATTTTCTGATACATCGCTGTCCCATTTAAATGAATCTTTATAAATTAATTCGATTTTACCATCTTTAGGATTGATATTAAACGGAATTCTATTACTTGAACAATAGAGTGTGATTGCGCTACGGCCTATTAAACTAAATCTTAGATTGGTGCTAGGATTTAAGTTACCTGTTTTCTTTTGAAAAGTAATATCTAATGAGGGTGGAATTTCGTTGAGTTTTTTTATTTCTAAATCAGGTTTACTTTCTAAATTTTCATAAAAATCACTAATTTTTCTAAATTTAGGGAGAGTAATTTGATTATTCATACCTTCGAACTTAGAAGACGTTTGTCCTGCTCTAATTTCGCATTCAGTCTCTTTAACTGCATAATTCTGGTTAATATTTTCGTTATAGCCTTTAATTAATGCTTTGTCATTGTCACTGAGATAATCCATATAGTATATTATATTAAAAGGTTTTTAAATAAAAAAATATCAAATTTAATTAATTATTACAAATCAAGGTAATTAATTCCTCTTTTTTAACATTTATTTTACCAGTTTTACCAGCTTTTCTGATATTTATATTTTTCATTTTAGCATAATTTTGAAGTATATCTAATTTATGTTTACTTAGTTCAATTTCGTTGAATTTGGTATTGATACCAAGTTTATCTTGAATTAAGTCTCCTCTAATAAATTTATCTTTAGACATTAGCAACTCCACATCTTTTATATTTTCTTGTATAACTATTGTAGCATTTTTAGGATTAAATTTAGTTATAAAATTAGTAAATTTATCTTTTCTTAAAATAAGATTAACATTAAATATATCTCCATAAATCTTGAGCATTTTATGAGAAACATGTAAATTAGTTGTAAATACATTGTCAGCATCAGATTTCTTAAAATATTTAATCGAATAATCATAGTTCTTATAAAAGTCTTCTTTATTGAATTTAGTAATTATATCTAATTTAATATTTTTAAGCATTTCATCTTTAATATGTGCTGGTGCTACATTAAATATATTAGATAAATATGAAAATATTGCTTTACTAAAATAATCATCGCTTTTTACAATACGTTGGATAAATAGTTTATCACAACTTTTACTTAGGTCTTCTATAAAATTTTCTTCATATACAGTTGATTTTGTTAATGACATAGTAGATTCTGCTACTGGTTCAATTTTTTTCTGAGGAGATGATCTTACAGGGGCTTGTTTTAACTGTTGAGATTCTGGAACTGCAATTTCAAAAAATTGTTTAGTAGGTTTATCAATATGGAAATGATTTCTTTTAACTTCTTTAAGATTTTTGCCAACACAAAATTCTTTGAATAACCTACAATCATTAAATTTGCCAGCTCTCTTTGATTGATTATTTACAACGGCCGAGGTTTGTAATAATTCTTTAATTTGTTTTGATATTTCTACTGTTTCTATATTTCTAAAAACATTCTCTACAAGTCCATTGAATTTATTGTTGCGAAGCATTAATAATAATATTAATTAATCAATAAATATTTATCAAATTTACTTAAAAGTTATTAAATTCTGATATATCGCTCATTGAGTCTAATTCATTATCTATATTACTTATTAATTTTTCTATATTAGTTTTTTCATCATATTGTAATTTATCTTTTTCTTTGTGTACATCTTTTTCTTCTTTTTCTTCTTCTTCATTATCATTATCATCATTATTAATACTTAAATCATCCGATTCAATATCATCTGTAGGTATAAATGGTAAATCTGTACCGGCCTTATTAACATCTCTACATTTTTTCATTAGTCTTGCTTTAACGCCATCTAAATTAATTTTAGAATGCTTTAATTGGGGAAAAACCATTTTTTCACCTTCTTCATCTTTTGAAAATTGTTTTATATTTGATATAGACAATTTGTCAAGAAAATTCTGGAATACAAAATTTTCACTTTTCTTTTCCTTTAGTCTTAATAATTCTTTTTCTATTGTATCTTTATTAAGAGTAATTCTTATAGAAGTATCTGATGAATCAGAATTTGTATCTTTTAGACTATTTTTTTTATTTGAATCAGGCTTTTCTAATTTATTTTTTTGTGTTTTAGTGTATTTAATAAAGCTTATAATTTTCTCTATTGTTATGATATCTAAGAATTTTAGATTAATATAGACTCCTCGTGAGTTCTCTGAATATTTCGCATCTGCATTTTGTTTTATTATGTTAAAAATTTCATGATACTCATTTTTATTTAGTTTAGGTATTTCTTTTTGTAAAAATTTTTTTTTTGAATGAGATAGTTTTATTGAAGCTTTAGATTCTAAAGACATTTATTATAAACTTAAAAAATTATTTAATTGTTTAAATTTATCAACTTAAAGAGTTGCTCTTGCGGATGGATGTTCATTCGCAAGTTTTTTGTGCCAACAGCTTGGGCGTTCAAGCATGACTTTTTCAAGAATAAGTTTACCTCTTTTAGAGTAGGTATATTTGATTTTTCCATCAAGTCTGCGAGAACCACGAGTTTGGCATCTTGAATGAACATTTGCGGATTTTTCAATTTGGAAAGTAATAGTGCCATTACGCATTAAGAAATCATATAATACACCGCGGAATAAGAGTTTAAGATTAGGGAAATCCATAAATCCAGAACCATCTCCATGACGAATAGCTTCGTCGAAAGCATCTTGTTCGGGTTGAGTAGGTTCTCCTGCTCCTGCTAAAAATGTAAGTTGATCTTTAGTTTTATTTTGAGTATTAGCTTGTAATACTTCAGCCATTTTAGCTGAGTCTAATACAGCTGGATAAACTGGACCTATACGCTCACCTTTTTTGATACCTTCATCTCTTTCAGCACGAGTTCCTCTGGCACGTGGGCGAAGATTAGCGGCGACAGGTTCCACAACACTAAGTGCTATGGCAGATACATTAGGACGACGAGCTGGTAATTCGTCGTGTCCATGATTAGAAGCAGCGCGATGAGCTACTGATCTATCCTCACCTAATCTTACTCTACTGGCATCACTTATAGCTTGAGTAATACGACTATTACCTTCTCTACCTCTTCTTACTCCCATATGAGGTGTTGTATCTCCACCTCTTTGCTCATTAGCAACATATTTATTTATTATAGTTTGGCCTGTTTTACCATATATGGAAACTTTACGACCTGTGATAGGATTAGTTATTTTATCCATTTTTCTATATATATACTTGAGAAATTATAAATTTATCAATAATAAAATTTACTTAAAGTGAAACTCTTGCGACGGGGTTTTCACTTCCAAGTTTTTTAGGCCAGCAGTTAGGACGTTCAAGGTCTACTTTTGTAAGTGCTAATTTGCCTCCTTTAGATTTAGTGTAATGAATTACACCATCTAGGCGACGAGTGCCACGAGATTGACATTTAGAGTGAATATCTGCGGGTTTTTGGATTTGGAAAATAATTCTACCATCACGCATTAAGAAATCATATAATACACCACGGAATAAAAGTTTAAGACCAGGGAAATCTATGAAACCAGAACCATCGCCAAGACGAACTGCTTCTTCAAGAGCATCTTTTTCGCCTTGTGATACTACACCGCCTTCTGCTAAAAAGTTGATTTGATCTTTAGTTTTGTTGGTAGTGTTAGTTTGAAGAATTTCAGCCATTTTAGGTGAATCAAATGTATCAGGCCAGGCAGGACCCATAGGAGTGCCTTTTTCAATTCCGTCGTCACGTTCAGCACGAGTTCCTCTTGCTCTGGGACGTAAGTTATGAGCAATAGGTGCTACAAGGCTGAGTTCTACTGATGATACAGCGTATTGAGGATCGCCACCTACATCTTGCAGCGCTTCGCCAGCATGTCCATGTAAAGCAGCAGCTCTGTTCATTACAGTTGTTCCGCGGCCTAAACCATTAAGAAGTTGGGCGGCACTGGCATCTCTAATTTCTTGAGTAATGCGTTGGGCTCTTCTTGCTGGGCGAGCACCCATATGAGGAGTAGCATCTCCGCCAGTTTGTCCTTTTTGAAGATATTTAGAGATTATAGCTTGTCCGGTTTTTCCGTTTACTGATACTTTGCGTCCAGTAACGGGGTTAGTGATTTTGTCGTATCCTTTCATTTATATATATACATGAGAAATTATAAATTTATCATAAATAAAAAAATTTTACTTAATAATTTAGAGAGAAATTCTTGAGACTGGGTTCTCACGGCCAAGTCTTTTAGGCCAGCAGTTAGGGCGTTCAAGTTCTACTTTGGTAAGAACTAATTTGCCTCCTTTAGATTTGGTGTAACGGATTACACCATCAAGACGACGGGAACCGCGGGATTGGCATTTTGAGTGAACATCGTTGTGTTTTTCTAATTGGAAAATGATTCTTCCATCACGCATTAAGAAATCATATAATACACCACGGAATAAAAGTTTAAGACCGGGGAAGTCAATGAAACCTGAGCCATCACCAAGACGGAGAGCTTCTTCAAGAGCATCTTTTTCGCCTTGTGATACTTCGCCGGCTTCGGATAAGAAATTGATTTGGTCTTTAGTTTTGTTGGTAGTGTTACTTTGTAAAACTTCTGCCATCATGGGTGAGTCTAATTGATTAGGCCAGAATGGTCCAATAGGAGCACCTCTTTCAATTCCTTCATCACGTTCAGCACGTGTGCCTCTTGCGCGTGGGCGAAGATTTTTGGCGACGGGGCCTACTAAACTAAGTTCTACAGCTGATACAGCATGGATAGGAGCTGGGCCACCATCGTGTCCGTGGGGGGTTGCGGAACCGTTCATGACTGCTGTGCCGGCGCCTGATGGGCTGGCAAGTTGTGCGCGTGATGCGTCCATGATTTCTTGAGTTATTCTTTGGGTTCTTCTTGCTGGGCGGGCTCCCATATGAGGAGTAGCGTCACCACCAGATTGAGCATGGTTAATGTAACTACCAATGATTGATTGTCCGGTTTTTCCGTATACTGAAACTTTGCGACCAGTTACAGGATTTGTGATTTTTTCGTATCCTTTCATTATATATTATATATATGAGAAAAAATATATATAAAACATAAACTATTTATTTTATTTTTTTAATAAATTTACCAATAACTTGTATATTATCTGAATTCAATTTGAATTGAAAATTGATTATTTCTACTTCAATTTTATCATCTGCTTTAATTTCTTGGAAAATATTCGTATTTTCTTCGTGAGCGCTTGCCACAATTACTTGGACTGGTTCTGAGACAGCAAATATACCAATTTTGTTTACTCCTATAACTTTACAAATAATATTATTTCCTTCAGTTGGATTACAAATATTTGCCTGAATGTAAACATTAAAATGCATATCACCATTAAAATGACTGGTATTAATTGAACCAGCGGAACGGCTAATCAAAGAAATAGTATCCTTATTTACATATCCAAATTTATTACACTTATTTCCAATTCTATTTTTAATTTTTTTTAATAGTAGTGAATTAATACTTTGATCATAGTCGTCTGTATCAATTTCATTAAGTTCATTTGGGTGAACAGTTTCTTTAACTGTGAAAGCCTGTCTCATAAATAGTGATTGTACACGTTCGTCCATTTAATATATATTATTATTAATTTATAAATATTTATATCAAGTTTTTTTCTTATTTTTATTTAAATATTTTTTGCAGTAATCTTTCTTCATAACTATAAAATAATCTATTATTTCTTTGGGTTTTTTCTGAAAAAAAATCTGAATATCTCAATATGTGTTGAATTTCTAAACATAAAGCTTCCTTATCTAATTTAGCATCTTTTTTTATTTTTAAAGATTGTGATGTTAGTGATTTTTTTTCTATCGTCTTAGAATGTTTAAAAAAACCCTTAAATAATTCAATATTTTCTAATATTAATTCAATTATGAAATTAATTAAATCGGGAATACTTCTTGCTCCTTCTACTTGACCACATATACCACCCTTCTTTTCATGTTTTTTCCCCTTCAATTGTTTTTTATCTGTTTCCTTATTGTAGTACAAAAATAATTTGGTAGTTGAATTTAACTCCCCCTTTTTTTTCTTATTTTCTAACCAACCATATTGTGACGACATATTGGGTATAATATCCGTATCTTTGAATAAATAATCACCATAAGATGATGTCATATCTTTTAATAGTTGTTCGCTACTATCATACAAGTATATATGTTGATTAATACCGTTATTATCTGTTAAAAATCTGAACCCCTTAATATCACCAGGACTATCATAACCTGGTAAATCATCTGAAGTTAAAATAAATTTGGTAGGTTTATTATTATAATAATCAAAAATTAATGACTCGTAATCATACAAATCTTCTGCTGCTTTTATACTTCTTTTATTTATTTTAGTTTCTATAATGTATTTTAATATCATCATCCTTTCTCTTGACGACCAATTTAAACTTTTCACTGATGATAAATTAGTTTCGAAATGCTCTAGTATATTCATTTTATACAGGTTATCCATTAGAATTCCATTTTTTGATATATCAGTCAACTTAACTATTAAACTATTGCTAAGAATTGACACTTTATATTTCAATACTTTTTTATTGAAATGTTCTTTAAATTCTTGCCATTTTGGCATAATATTAACAGCTTTTACATTTTTTTTGTTTAGTTTTAGTTTAAGTTTATTAGTTTTTTTTTTGATTATTGGTTTTTCTTTTACTTTGGGGATTGTTGCTTTATCTGCTAAAATCAAATTAGGTATATATCTATATAACATCGGAATATTCACATTTTCTAATTCAAAAGGTTGAAATATATAAACGTTTTTTCTGTTAATTATAAATCCACTTCTTCCATATATATCTTTTGTTGGTGTTCTGTTTTTTACTATATTATTTAAAGCAATATAAACGATATCCTTTTTTATATCTGTTGTTCCTGAACTTATAAATTGTTCTAATACTGATGATATAATCTCATCCTCGTATATTGCGAATGTTTCCTTAAATAAATTAAGTATAAATTCCTCTGCAAATTCTATATCGTATGTCAAAAAATCATAAGAATATGTATCAGAGTTGTTTTCTATTTCTAATGGAGTTTCATCATTTTCATATAAAAAACAGGTATAGTCACATTTTTGAAAATCACAATTAACATCGCCATCTTTATCGTATAATGTAATCAGTCTTGTTTTACCTTTTGAATCTAATATAGTTTGTTCTTTCAACGGATTCATTGATGGATCTACATCTTTATAAAAGTCCTCTAAATATATATTACCAAATTTGTTAAAACTGCAATCTACAGCATTTTGCTTAATTAATCTTTCAACCTTTGCCATATTTAATTTTTTGTTAAATGCTTTTCTATAAATTCTTTCATCGGGTGTTTCTATACCCTCATCTTTATCAGATACTTTTTTAGGTAAACATGAAATATGCAGATGTATTGTAACGTTTCTTTTGTTTTCAGGCAATTTAATATGGGATTTATTTCTTACAGCACGGCCCGTTGCTTGAGCCATTTGATTAAGATGATGCCATGGATCAATTATATGAACTTCTCTAACACGGTGTAAAGATAAACCTTGTTCAGTCACGCGAGAACCAATTATAACTTTGATATGCTCTCCTTCCATATTAGGATCATCTAGTTCTCCTCTACATTCTTTTATAAGTTGATTTAAAATAGGCTTTGATACAGACCCATCTAATAATATATATCTGGCTTGAACAAAATCTTTCTTTTGACTTTCTGAAAGTTCCTCATAACACTTTAAATGTCTGGCACAAAATCTTTTTTCTTTTGGTAAGTCTGGTTTTAAAAGATTTTTTTCTAATCCATTCCCCATATATCTAACAAATCCATTTTGTTCAAGTGCCAATGCCATAATAGTTGTTCCTGATTTTAGATATTGGGAAAAAATAAATCCGATACCCTTATTAGTTATACATGACTTAACGATATTATTCATTTTTCTGGAATATTGTGCTAAATTGTCGCTGTGGAGAAAACTATTGGTATTTTTATTATTAATATTTTTGGCAAAATCTGCCATTTCAAATTTTTGGTCGGAGCTATCATATGAAAAACATCCATCAAATCCGGAATCTCCCTCAATTCCTCCCGCACGTGATGGTTGACTTTTATTTATTTCCATGTAACTAGGAAATATAATATTAGAAGCACGAATAGGGACTTGAGAAAATCCGGAGGATGGTTGTGTTCCTTCATCACTATAAAGTATTAATTTCTTAAGATGTTTCCACTGCCAAATACTCATATAATTTCTAAAAAATTTCATATTTTTTATAGGTATATCTAAAGTATTTTCATTTATTGGTTGTGTTGTTCCTGCAACAATTTCTTTATTAGGATTAGGTGTATAGGTATTATCATTATTAGGATCTAATCTAATAGGAAAATTAATAGGGTTACTTCCTCTTACATACGAAATATAACCTCTTGTTTTTTTTACTAAAAACTCCAATGAAGTTTTCTCAGATCCGTCTTCATCTAATTTAATTCTTATACCATCTTTTTGAAATATATCAGATTCACGCATTGGAGCTCTTTTATCATTTAAGAGTAATATATTCATTAGCCATACGATTTCACTTGAAATGTTATACATAGGTGTAGCAGTTAATAGAACTATTTTAGTATTTTCAGCATATCTTGCTATTAATTCGATATATTGAACAGCCATTTTATGTGTAGATGATTCATCTGATTCACGAGTTACATGAACTTCGTCCATAATAATTAATCTATTTGAATATTCATTTCGAATATAATCTATAATTGCCTTTTGTTTGTTAATTTTATTCCAAGATTGTTGCTTTACATTCATTTCTACTAATTTAGCAAGTTTATTGTAACTTAATAATTGATAAAATTGATTGATATATTTTTTAGATTGTCTTTTCAATTGTATAAAATTGTCTTCATTAACATTCGCAAATTTAGACGAATATGTTGTTCCTGTACATTGGACATTTGCTGGTTCTTCGGATGATCTATTATTTAATTCTTTTTCAATATTGAAAATTTCATCTGTCCAATTTTGCTGTAAGGTTTCTGAAGGTGTTAAAATTAGTATTTTTTTACTATTAGCACGCATTTTTGCCCTGAAATTTTCAGCGATACTTATACCAGCGCATGTTTTACCTACACCTACTTCATGCCATAGTAATATACCATTATATGGTGTGCTTTCTGATATAAAATTTTTTGCAAATCTTTGAGCATTAGATAATCTAAAATTTTTATTTATTTTATTTTCTTTAAGAATGAGAGGTAATTTAGTGCTCTGAAATTCAGTTTTACTTGTAAGTTTTTTATTAAAATAAGGGTCTTGTATATCTGGATAATAATTATATGCATCTTTGTCAATTATATCCATTTGATTATTCATAAATGATTCTATTAATTCTCTAATAACATCAATATTTAATTCACATACTTGTCTGTCGGTAGTGGAACTTATAGTGTCTACAAATTTTTCTGTTTTCAAAATATCATTAAAAAGATATCCTAATTTTTTATCTTCTCTATATTTTAATAAATTCTTCTCATGATATACTTTTAGTTCTTCATAAATATTGCTTTTAGGAAACTGTGCTTTACTTCCATGTTTCTTACTTGACAAAAATTCTTCAACAATTAATTTTACAGGTTCTAAAGGTGTATTCATTATTAATATATAATGTTTTTTTTAAATATCTAATAACATCTTGATATTAAATAATTATTTATTTATTAGGATTTGATTAATTTGATTAATAAGTCTCTTTTTTTCAACGTCATAATCTCGTAATTTATCCATAACATTATTTATTGGAAAAAAATCTATGTTACTTATTTCTGTAAATTGTTCGTGCTTTGATTTGTCAATAGTAAAATTACCATCGCCAGTATATTCCGCAAGATAATAGATATTCTGATATCGTATATTATCATAACTAATATAAACTTCGCTATAACTCTCTGATTCGGGAGAAGATATTATATCTTTTTTTTTAATATTGGTTTCTTCTATAAATTCTCTTATGGCCGCGTTGTAATTATTTTCGTTAAAATTTCTTCGTCCTTTTGGAAATCCCCATTCTTGTTCTATGTAAAATTTATCCTTTTTTTCAATGAAGTATTCAATAGATATTTTATTTTCTCCGTAACCTTCCTTTATCTTTTTAAATTTTTCAAATGCAGCGTCGTAATCTCTTTTAACTTTTTGACTTGTTTTATTAAATCTCTTATCCATCCATAAAAATTCCCATAAATACGGAAAGTCCTTATCTGTGATAAGTTGTATTTCATTTTCTGTCATAACATTAAATAATTGAAGTATATATGTTTTATCATTAATAGCATACTTCCCTCGTATAAATTCAACAAATCCTATAGTGTTTTTCCTTCTTACCAAAAGGTACTTTAGACCTTCCTTGTCTCTATTATACAAAATAATACCCAAACTTGTAATAGGATTATTACAATTTCGTATGTGATGACCTTTAATCCCGCAATTTTGACAAATATTGGTATAGTTTTTATTGCCACTCATTTATTCTAAATATATTTCTCATGTTTGTTTTAAGTAAAAAATTTTTCTTTAAAAGAATTATTAAATGCTTGTTTTTTAAAATCTTGCATATTGTTATTTATATATTCCGGGTGTAGCATCCTGGTTTCCATCTCATTTAAATATGATGAAGTATTTTGATGAGAATTCAGTATTGTAAATTGTTTCTTATTAAAATCTGAGATTACTTTATTGACATTATTGGGGTGAATAAAAAAACTTCTTATCTGTATGCCGTTATTTTTAACAAAACTGGCTTCCAAACGGACATGTCCTTTTACATTTGTTTCTTCTAATATTTTCAATGTATTAGTATAGCTTTTAGCTTGACTGATTTTTCTATAGTCAGTCATGCTTGTTCCTTCTCCTATCGAAGAATACATATATTAATATTTAACAATTAATATTAATATATCAACCTTACTGTATTAGTTACAATATACCATATAATTTAAGAAAATGCGTTATAATTGTATTACTTTGTCTTATTCTAATATGCATAGGTTGAACATTTTTTTGCCCAGTTGTTTCTACTAACATATAACTTTTTTTATTTTTCATGGCAAGTTCCCTTAAACTGTGGGGAACTTCTAATTTTATGTCATTAATAATCCATTTTTTTGTAGGATCTGTAACCTTACTATTAAGTTTATTAATTATTTTATATTTTTCTTTAAAAGGAACATTAAGATATGTAATAGAAGAACCAATGGAGCCTTCGTTCCTTATCATGTATCCCCATCCTTCGTGGAAATCAATGATAAGGTCAGCCTTAGGAATAATTTCTTCAATTTTACGATTAATTGGAAACCCCTTTCCATACATTCTATTAAGATCTATTTGTTTTCCAATAACACTATAATACCTATTATCAAAATATAATCCGCATGGGTTAACATTATGTATAATAGTTATTTTACCCTTTTTAATTTTCAAAATCCCTTTTTTTATAAGGTTTTGTAAAACTAATAAAGCATAACTACCAGCAGGTTCGTCTCCATGAGTCCCACCTATTAATAATACGTGCTTACCAGGTTTACCACTATCAAATGTATTTATATCAATTGGAATACTACAAGTAAAGTATAAAAATATTCCTGATATTATAATTGTTAAAAATACTATTATTTGCCAAAGCATTAGAGTTATTATATAAGGATATTAAAATCATTTTCTAATCTGGAATAAAGGCATCATTTTTATTAATGGGTAAATAATAGCTATTATCGCTAAAATATACAATACTAAAAATAGCATAAGTTTAGGTTTTCTAATCATCTAAAATATATAGATATTATTTATAAAATTTATCAAAAGTGATTTTAAAAGTTAAATCTTAATATATATAAATGGAAGCTATTGAAAATTTAGCTAATACTAGTTCCAATATTATAAATATGCCTGATATAGCAGTAGAACCTTCATACTCCTCATATTTCAAGGGAAATAATCAATTTACAAACATAATAAGCAATAATTTAAAATCCCCCTATGTAAAATACGGATTAATATGCTTTGCTGTTATAATTATAGTTTACTTTTTTTATAAAATATATCAAAATAAAAAATATAATAGAGCTAATCCGGTCTTTATTAAGGGTGGTCATGATGGAAAAAAATATAAAAAATTTTCCCAGAAAGATATACCAAATTCATTAGGTGGTAACGAATTGACTACGTTTTGTTGGTTACATATAAATGACCTAAAATATCGATATGCTAAAATAAAACATGTTCTTACTAAAGGAGATCCCTATTTACAAAGAAGAAGTCAGTGTCCATCAATTTGGATAGATAATAAAACGAATGATATTCTTATTTATATTTCTAATAAACATTTTAATGATATAGTAAGAGTAAAAGATATTCCTATATTAAAATGGTTCTCAATAGGTATAGTTATAAAAGATAACACGACAAACATTTATGTGGATGGTGATCTTGTTGTATCAAAATCATTAAGAGCACCAGCGAAGATAAACAATGGTGATTTACATATTGCTAAAAAAGGTGGGTTTAATGGGAGAATATCTTCTATAGGTATGTATTCAGAAGCACTTAATGTTGCTAAAATAAAAAAACTTCATTCAATGGGTCATAATAGATCACCTTATTATGTAAAAATATGGGATACAATAAAGGGTTTATTTGGTAAAATTAAAGGAAGTATAAAAATAGATGTTAGTGTTGATACTAATTGAGTAAATAATTATTGATAATCTACTTTAATATAATTATGTCTAATTATATTAAATGATAAATACTAGAGCTTTAATTGTTATAGCGGTAATTGCTATAAGCATTGTATTATATTACATAGATCGTATTCAATATGGAGATAGAAATATAGTAACTACCAAGTCTCAATATATGATAAAGAAAAAATCGTTTGCACCTAATAAATATATTTTTTCAAAAGATCATAATGGGATTGCTTCAACCCTTTCATTTTGGTTATATGTGAAGGATTGGAATTACAAATTTATGGAATACAAAAATATTTTGAGAAAAGGTAAGTTAGATATCTATATGCCTCCAAAAAATAATTTTATAGTAGTAGAAATACCTGTTTTGGGAGGAAAAAAGGAAACTATTACATTTAAAAAGGTTCCTCTTCAAAAATGGCTTAATGTTACAATAATATTAGATAATCGTCATGCTGACCTGTGGATTAATGGAAAATTATACATATCTAAATACTTAAACAATGTTCCCGATTTAGATAATAATGAAAACTTAATATGTGCAGACAATAAAGGTTTTGACGGATACTTAAGTCGTATTACAACATGGAAAAATGTTATAACAAAATCTAAATTAGTGCGTATATTTAAAGCAGGTCCTGAAGATAATTCTTATTTAACCAAATTCAAAAAAATATATGAAAAAGTTGCCAATAAGTTTGGAAATTCAGACGGTGGCAGTAAAGTTAAATGTTCCAGGCAATAAATTTATTTACAATTAATAATTAAATATTATTCGTATTTTAATATTTTATTATATTATAAATGTTAGAGATTATTAATCAACCTATATTTCTGAAAATATTTCTGGGGTTAGCTATAGCAATTAGTTGTTATATGTTATATAGAGGGTATAAGAAACTTCTAGCTTGGCAAGAAGCCAGACCAATATTTATCCGTTCACCACATGAAGGTAAAACTCCATTAACAATTGATAAAAAAAATGTTCCTGCACCTGAAGACGGATTTAGCTATAATCTTATGTTTTGGTTGCATATTGATGATTTTGGATATAGGCGTAATGAATGGAAGCATGTTGTTCACAAGGGTGAGGAAGACGAAGGAGAAGATTGTCAACCGGGTGTATGGTTAACTCCTGAAAAAAACAATATGCTTATACGATATGACCTTAAGGGTAAAAAAGGGAACTTTAAATACAATAAGGGAAAAGCATTTAATTCATTTAGTAATTCCTACAGGAGAAAACACTTTTATAAGCAATATAATAACAAAACAATAGCTCAACTAAAAGAAATTTCTATAACTCATGGTAGTCATGGTTTTGTAACAAAAGGGAAAAAAGGTTCACGAATGCATGACGGATATCTAACAGATGTTGCTTATGTAAAAACAAGAGATATTCCTGGAGATTACGTAAAAAACACCAGAGGAGATAAAGCTAATGACATGGTGTGCTATTCATTTGAATCTAAATTTATATCATTATCACCTGAAGTTCCTAATACCCTTAAAGATCCTACCCATAGATTTAGCAGTTTAATTGAAAATATTCCACTTAATAGATGGATACATGTAAATATTATGGTTAATCCAAGTAGTGCGGACGTATTCATTGACGGAAAATTAAGACAATCGACAGCATTTGGTTCATTTGTAAATCAAAATACAGGTAACCTATATGTTGCCCAAAGAGGAGGCTTTGGAGGAAGAATTACACAACTAACAATGTATAATAAGGTTGACAAACCAAGTTCTGCTTTAAGAATGTATAATCTTGGTCCTAATCCACCAAGACTTCCCGATATGAAACCGCCAGATCTCGCAAAGTTTGTTCCTAAAGTTAAATTCAATGTTCAAGTAGAAGCCGACGGACTCGACCAATTATTACCAAAGGATAAATACATGTTATGCGATGACGCCGGATTTAAAACAGAATATAAAAATATGGTAAAATCCGAGGGATTATCTTCTGCTAAAGAATTCAAATTTAAAAGAACAATGAAATTAAAACAAAAAAAGAAAGAGCTTGCTAAAGCCAAAAAACCCTTTGCAAAGTTCTGTAAAGAACAAAAAGAAAATGCGGGAAAAATAGGATTTGGAGGTGATAGTAGAAATATTTAAATTATTACACAGAAATTATTGATAATTAGCTAAACATATATATTTTTTAATAAATAAAAAGTAGATATAATATATAATGAATACTATGACTGAATCTGCCACAGGCGGTATGTTAGGTAATTTTAGAGATAGAATACCGCCATACGTTAATAAAGGAAATATCATGAAATTAGGAATTGTTGCTTTAGTAATAGGTGTAATTTACATGATATACAAACACATTAAAGATACTATCACTAATCGCCCTTATCTTATAAAGGGTGAACATAATGGCAGTGAATATCTTAAGGTTCCTGGAACTCGCATAAGACCTTCAAATATAGGTTATGAATTCACTTATTCATTCTGGATTTATGTAAATGATTGGGGCCATAACTTCAATGTTCCAAAACATATTTTCCATGTAGGAGATGAGGATGGAAAAAGAGTTACTCCAGGAATTTGGTTATATCCTAAGACAAATAATCTTATGGTAAGAGTTGATACCTATTCTAATAAAGAACAAAATATGAATCCTACAAATAATATGAAAGTTGTGAAGAAAGAGCGTCCATGCGATCTTGTTAATATACCAGTTCAAAGATGGATGCATGTATCGGTTGTAATGATTAATAAAACTATAGATATTTATCTTAATGGTAAATTAACAAGAAGTTGCACTTTAGAAAATGTTCCTAAAATGAATAAAGGATATGTTCATATATGTCAAAATGGTGGATTCTCAGGTAAACTATGTGATCTTTTTTACTTTAACCAAGCTTATTCACCCAGTGAAATATATAGTATTTATAATGCTGGTCCTAATTCTTTTGATATGATAAGATATTTAGATAAATTTATATCTGCTAATAAACCCAAGGTCAATTTTAAACTTAATGTCAGTGCTGATGTTGGGGGTCAAAAAGTAGGTGTAGGAGGTGGCGTAGGAAATTAAAAAACATTTAAAATTTAAAAATGCTTATTCTTAAATCTTAACTGATAATTTATATTTATATATATTATATTAAATGGATAACTTAACAGGAATTACAGGAAATTTAGGAAATCAATTTCAAAATGGGATGTCTTTTGTTAATGGAGATAGTATGATATCTAAAGTTATTAAAGTAGCATTAATATGTGCCGTATTAGTTTTAACTATAGAATTAGGTAAAAAAATATACTTTAAACTTAAGAAATATTCATCAGCGAATCCTTGGTTAGTAAAAGATACTAAGCAAGCAATGAAAAGAGTAATTATTGAACAAGACCCGTCAAAAGAAAGTGCGATGACGTTAAGCAGATCTGAGAATGAATTAGGTGGTTTAGAATTTACTTATTCAATGTGGATGTTTATAGATAATTGGGAGTACAAATATGGACAATGGAAACATGTGCTTCACAAAGGAAATGCTTCTTCCTGGCCTAACAGAGCACCTGGTATATGGCTTCATCCTAAGAAAAATGCTATCCGCGTTTACATGAACACATTCAAAAATGTAGGTGAATTTGCCGATGTAGAAAATATTCCCCTTAATAAATGGTTCCATTTTTCCGTCGCCGTAAGACAACGCGACATGGATTTATACATTAATGGTAATGTTGTAAAAAGACATAGACTTCAAGGAATTCCAAAACAAAATTATGGTAATGTAATTATTAATGGTTGGAGAGGATTTTCAGGATTCCTTTCAAGAGTAAAATATTATGACTATTACATTTCATTTGCTGAACTTGATGGAATGCAGCGAATGGGTCCATCCTCTAAAATGCCTGAATCAACTTCAGCTTCTAATGCTCCTCCATATCTTCCTTACAATTGGTGGGCAAATTCTAAATAAGATAATTAATACTAATATTATATTAAATATTAAGATTAACCATTTATGAGTCCTGTAAATTTAAAATTATCTAATCCTCTCTGCTTATCGTCTGTATATTTAAAATTTACAAACCCTTCTTTAGTTTCTTTTGATTTCTTAAGGATTTTTTTAATAGCTGTTTTATTTTTTTTTAATAATTTATTCATTTGCTTATCAGTAAGATTTAGTTCATCTTGTATTTTAGTTAGCTCACTAATAGCTGATTTATTTTGACAATTGGCATTTATTTTATTAAGACTTACGTCCAAATGTTGATAAGTATTAACATATTTAAGTGTAATTACTACTGAGATTATTCCTAGAACAAGAGATAATAAACCGAGTGAATTCATTAATATATAATTATAAAAAACTTCTAATTACTCAAAAAATTTGATTTTATTTTAAAGATATTTTATTGTATTAAGTAAAATGTCTTCAAAAGAAATTGACTACACTCAAGCACACGTTGTAAATAAGAGTTTTCTATATAAAAAGGGCCTGTGTGGACTAAATAACTTGGGGAATACCTGTTTTATGAATTCTATAATCCAGTGCCTTAATAATACGATTCCTCTTTCAAAATACTTTCTTGAAAATAAACATTTAGTGAGTCGAAATCAAAGTTCAGATAGTTATAATATAGTAAACGAATGGAATAAAGTTATCCGAGGACTTTGGCATGCTAATTCTATTGTAACACCAAGTGAATTTCAAAAAGAAGTCCAATCACTTGCCCTTAAAAAAGGTCTTATTGATTTCACGGGATTTGGTCAGAACGACAGTCAAGAGTTTCTTCAATTCTTTCTGGAATCAATGCATAATTGTCTATCTAAAAAAGTAGAAATGAATATTAGAGGTAAATCACGTAATAAAATAGATGAAATGGCTATTGATGCTATGAAATCTTTCGTTCAATTCTTTCAAAATGATTATTCCTTTATCATTGATACATTTTATGGTCAACATCATTCAAAGCTACTTACTATTAAGGATTCAAAAACTGAAATTTCATATACATACGATCCATTTAGTTGCCTAAGTCTTGAAATTTCTAAATCATCTGAAACAATTTATGATTGTCTTGATAGGTATGTATCAAGAGAAGATATATCAAGTGAAACTAGAAAGCAATTTAAGAGTCTATCATTCTGGACCCTTCCCAAAGTTTTAATCGTATTCTTTAAGAGATTTGATAATCACCAAAGGAAACTAAATTATCAAATTGATTTTCCTCTAGAAAATTTAGATATGTCGAAGTATGTATCTGGTTACAATAAATCAAAATTTAAGTATGATTTAGTAGCAGTTAGTAACCATATGGGTGGTTGCTCAGGAGGGCATTATTTTGCTTATTGTAAAAACGCAGATTCAAAATGGTATAAATTCGATGATAATGTAGTATCAACCTCTGCCGACTTAGAAAAAAGAGTTGTATCTCCAATGGCTTACTGTTTATTCTATATATTAAAGTAACTGTATTTAAAATATTTATCGTAATATATTATATCTATGGACTTAACTAATACTATTGCTGACACTGATTTTATCCCAACTGATACTAATCTTGTTATAATTGGTATTTCTATAATGATAATATTAAGTTTTGTTTTTTATAAATTATATGATGAATCACGCTATGATTCAGAAGGAAAAAGATTATCAGTTAAAAATACCATGAAAAATATGTGTGGACTTTATCCATTATTAAGAAAGACAATTTCTGGTTCTACTTCCCTAATTCAGGGAAAAAGTAAACAACTATCGGATGCGGTATCATACAAAAGTGATGAACTTATAAAAAAATTATCACTAAGGAGGAAAGAAGTATTTAATATTGACAATAACGCATTTACGTATAATCAAGCAAAAAAAGTTTGCAAAGCCTATGGCGCTAAATTAGCTACATATGGACAAGTATCTGTCGCCCAAAAAAATGGAGCTAATTGGTGTAATTATGGATGGTCGGCCAATAAGATGGCTCTCTATCCAATCCAACAAAAATATCATGAAAAAATAGAGTCTAATCCTAAAACTAAGGGGAACTGTGGAAAACCTGGTCTTAATGGAGGTAGATTTAAAAATTTAAATTATAAATTTGGTGTCAATTGTTATGGATACAGACCTGAAGGAATTGATGGACAGCTTGTTTACGTAAGTGACCCTATTTATAAAAAGCTTGCTAAAGAACAAAAAAAGAAACAAACAGATATACACAAATATAAAAAACTTATAAAAGAAAATATTGTAGAAGTCAGACCCTTCAATGACCAAAAATGGTCCAGATATAGTTATAAAAATTCTAGATACATATTGTCTCCTAAAGATCCTCTAAATTTAATTATAGAGGAAAATTTAGATGATGAAGATAAAGATCCAAGAAATGTTAATTTATCACAAGTTAAGGTTGCCGAAGATTCTCCAAGTAAAGAATCTGGTAATGACGAATCAAAAACATTATAATAATCTTAATGTTAAACTATAAACTATTATTTATAATTTAACTGTTTTATATAATTTACTCCATAAAATTTGGTGGTAGTATTTTCTTTTTAATAGTTGAAGCGCCTTGAGCAATTTTACTTACACCTCCACCTGATTGAGTCGGGGTTTTTATTGACTTTACTTTTAATTCTTTAGGTAAACCTAACCCCGATATCTCTTGTTTTAAAGCTTCCATTTGTACTATATATTTAGAAAATATACCTAAAAATATTCGTCATCTGAGTAATATTCATTTTTAACTTCTTCAAAGTCTGCTGAAGTTTTAACAGAAGATTCAATATCAATATAATTATAAAAAAAATCTATTACTTCTGAAGGGTATACATTTTTAAGTAAATCCGAATTAGGTCTAACATATTTAAATAAATTACTAAATTCCTCATTAATATATTGATCAAATGTATCCTCAAAAATAAGATTTAGATCCTTTTCATTGTATTTTTTTGTATCTAACTTTAATTTTTTAATATTATTAGTATTTTTACTTGAGCTAATACCGGAATTAGCAATAATATTGCTTTGTTGAGTATTATTTCTGATACTGCTAAATTGTGTTTTTTTTTCAGGTTCTTTCTTAATTTTTTTCGTAACTTCAACCCAATCACCCATTAATAAACTTATTACTATCTATTATAATAATTAATTCCTTAGGTAGATATTATCATGATATTTGTAATACAACATATATACAAAGTCATTATAAATTTGTTTAGGAGAATCATTAAGTAAAATTTTCTTTATTTTAAAAATATTCAAACATTTCTTAAATAAATATACAATTTCGTAATGATTATCTTCATGCCAAATTTGTATCTTTTTAAACTCTTTATTATATCTATACTCTTCTGTATGTGTCACAGGCTTAAGTTTAACTTGTTCGGAGGTTTTTTGAAGTGGGGTGGGTGGAGGTTTAATTTCTTTATAGTCTTCTTCGAAAAAATATGTTACCGTAGTGCTTTTTAATAACATTATTAGCTAAAATATATCTTATTATAGCGCTATCTGTTTAAGTGATGAATGTGTTCTTGTTTTTCTTAAACTAAGAATATATTCATATAATTCATTTGCTTTTTCAATACATCTTTCTTTAGATAATCTATCACTATAACTATTAATAAAATACTGTTCAAGGGCATTTTTTATAAATTTTTGGTTCAATCCATCTGATTTTTTATTTTGCTGCATACTTATTTTAAAATTTCCTTTAATAAATTCTTTATTGGTTAATTCATTTTTTTCTAGAATGTTAATAATACTATCTTCGATATCAGATTTATTTTTTTTTAAATCTCTTGAAGCCTTATCAATACGTTTTATTTCATTAGATAATGTAATATATTTATCAATTTTCTGTCCAAGCGAACGTGTATCAATCTTATTTGACATTTATATTATAAAATAAATAAAATTGATATAATTTATTTACTGACATCCACCGATTTCAAGTGGTCTTCTGTTGCTGTCAGTTTCAATAGTTGTTTGTAACCAAGGTGATACCTTTACCTGTGGGTTAGGTGGTTCACTGCGGATTTGACGGTTGGCATTTCTAAGAGTTTGCCCTACAGTGTTTACTCCTACATGGTATCCAGCAGTTAAAAAGTTTTGGTCGCTAAGTTCACCTTGTCCTGAAGGAACCGATTCTGACCATTTGCTATTGGCGGAGCCAGGTAATAATTCGCCAGGGGTAAGTTGATCTTTGGGAAAGCAGTCGGCAGGTCTGCCATTTCTTTGGTCATTTTCAACCGATTCATATCCGGCAGCAGAACCATCGCTTCCGATTCCTTGGACTTGGTTTTGGGCAGCCCCTCCGCTGGTAAAATGCTCTGGTTCCCCGACATCTTCAGCATCAAGTCCTTCTTCATCTACATCTTGTTGAAAATCATCATTTCCAGATTCAGGTGCTGAATCATCGTCGCCGTCTTGATTTTCGAAATTTTCTACTTTATTTTTTCTTGAACATAAGGATGCAATATATACCAAGGCAACCACCGCAAGAGCTAACATAGCCATTTTCATTAGATGTTGTCTATCC
>TARA_Y100000385_G_scaffold128367_1_pt1 | contig 27614 bp, 24 predicted proteins | sample TARA_Y100000385 | Tara Oceans TARA_Y100000385 (sample SAMEA2620980) | marine metagenome | biome: marine biome (ENVO:00000447); feature: surface water layer (ENVO:00002042); material: "saline water (ENVO:00002010), including plankton (ENVO:xxxxxxxx)" | depth 5 m
TTCAGCATGGTCGTCCATCTCTGCATCTGATTCTTCTTCTAAATGCCCACCATGTCTATGATCGAAGTCACCACGTGACTGATCTCTACGTCCTGCGTAGTCATCATCTTTACCAGACTCTTTGCCGTCTTTCATACCGAGTTGTTCGTCTTCTCTGTCATTGTAACCTTGATCTTCCATTGTTTTGTCGCCACAGCCTTCTTCCATGCTATGTCCGCCACCGCATTCGTCACATGACTCGTCATTTACTTGTACGTCAACGTCTGTTACGCCGGGTGCTTCTACTTCATCTTCATAGTCATCATTACCCATATCAACAATACCCATTAACTTGAGCATGTCATCGTGTGAACCGTTAGGCTCAACTTCTACTTCAGGACTACCATAGAATGATACGTCTCCTACTTCGGGTTGTTCTACATCTACAACCTCTGCATCGCCGTATTGCCCTAAGCCTACGTCTTTAACAAACTTGATTAACTTGTCTGCTTCTGCATCTGTTGCGTTAACACTAACTCTGTCTGGTTGATTTTCTTCACCTTGAGTGATAGACATTGTATAGCCTTCATCAAGTTTTGTTTTTGTTGATTTTTTACCTTCAACTAAATGAGAGTTTAATTCTTTTTCTAAAGACTCAAATGTCCATGCATCTTCTTCTAATTCTGCGGCTTCTGATGTCTTTGTATATTCTTTTCCGCCTACTGTAAACTTGTCACCTTTGTCTTTTCCTACCATTGCGCCTGAGAATGCGTTACCTTCGTCCATGTCATCTTCATCGATGCCTTTACGTGCTACGGTTTGTGCGTTCCAGTCATACATGTCATATGCACCGTCGTCTTCTGCTTCGCCCATTGCACCATAAGATGCCATAGTATCTACGACTTCATCTTCGCCTTCTTCAAATACGCCATCGCCAGTTAATTTATCACCTGCGATTCCACCTAATGCCGCACCTGCTGCCTTACCTATAGTTGCTCCAGGGACACCACCGATTGAACCACCGATTGCTGTGCCTGCCATGCCACCTAGTTTAGATCCTGCAATAGCACCGCCGACTCCACCGAGTACGCCTTCTTCCATACCTGCGATTGGTTGTTGTCTAATTCCCATACCTGAAGTATCTGAAGTATCAAAACCATCTGTAGCATCAAGACCAGCCTTAGCATCTTCATAAGTGTTCTTCATGCCACATGCTTCATCAAGACCTGTCTTGTAGCCTTCGTGGTATGCTCTAGCACCTTCAGAACCTGCATCATGTGGACATGCATAAGATCCTTTACATAAACCATGAGATTTACCCATGTGCTTTGCGGCCTTCAGAATATGCTCTGCGCCTTCTTTTAAGTTTGTTTTAGTATTTTTAATCATAATAGTAAGTTCTTCTTTATTGCACTTAGGGTGCAGTTGTTGTATTTGTGATGTAGACAAACCTTCTGAACACATAGATTTCACTTTTGAAATACTAGGTAGTTTACTAGATTTGCTTACTTTACCTTTTGCCTTTTCTTTGACAAGTTGAGGTGTGTCAGCATCGTTGGCTGCCAAAGCGGCGTTTGCCGCGGCGTTGCCTCTTTCATCGTTAGATGAATTATGTGAACCGTCATCTGCTGGATATTGAGCGCCTTCTTTCATTTTTGATGAACGTTGCGTATCATATGAAAGTGGAGATTGTCCACCATATGAACCTGATCCGTCACTTTCTCTCATGTTACCACCTGATATAGGTGATGTTAAATCTAAAGATGATTCTGGTGGAGTATCAGTTTCATCAAACTTACCTAATGTTTTGGCTAAGTTTGCTTGTTTTTCTGTTTTTGCTGGGAAGTCGTCTTTGTTTGCTAATACTTTTTTTGCAAATGCTTTAGTAGTCATTCCATGACTTTTTGCTTTCTTAGTGAAAGCACCTTTGTTTTTAGTTGCGCCAGCAATCCAATCTTTTGCTTCTCTGATTGTTTCTTCGTCATCATCCATTACTTTGTCTAAGACTTTTTTACCGCCATATAGCAATGCTACTGCGGCTAATAAAGGAAGACCATAAGTCGATGCTGTTTTCTTAACTGTGTCGAATGCGGCGTCACCGATTGCATCTCTAATCATTCCGCCGGCGCTGTCTCCCATCGATACTAGTCTATCAACTTGATCACTTGCAAATTCTTTACCTTTATCTATTTCCTGGTTGAATTTTTTAAACTTATCTTCAATTCCATCCAACTTTTCTTTAGTCCACATCGCTCCGTCATAGCCTTGTTTCGCGGCCATACCGCCTACTGCATATTTTGCAGACTTTCCTGGATTTTTAACAATTGCCTTAGCGGCTGCTCCTGTGCCTTGTGCCCCTTTTTTTGCTCCCCAAGAAATCATTTGAGCACCACGTTTTGCTAACCAAGGTATAGCAACTCTAGCACCAGCAATAATTGCTGGAGCAAATTCGTCAAGTTGCTCATCTTCTTGCATTTCTTGACCGATAGTTAATTCACCTTTATCCATTGCTTGTTGCATTTGATTAGCAACTTGTGGATTAGATACAGAACCGATTGGTTCACCATCTTTATGAATTTCTTGTGCACCAGGCTTTGCTGGTTCTAATGATAGTTCTTCAAAGACATTTTTCAATGAAGGAAGATTTAATTCGTTTGTTATTGGCTCAACAACTTCTGCTGATTCAGTTAACATGTTACTAGGTCTTTTAGTTTTTTTCTCAACGACAGGTTTCTTTTCTTCACCCTTTAAAGAGTCTAGTTGAGTTAAAATATCTTTAAAATCCATAATGTTATCCTTAGTACCCTGCTGATGTTTCAGGTTTGGGTCCTCTTTTAACGTCAGTCATTGGACTCTTTTGACCTTTAATTGAATCGTCTGTCCAAGGCTTCCAAGGATCAAATGAATCTTTAGTGTTCTTTTGATCAGCAGGTAAACCTACTTTACCTACGTTTTTATGTTCTGCGTGTTTGTGAATGCTGTCTAAATACTTATCACCGTATTCTTCACTGGCTTCTTTTCCATTGTCATTCATTTCTTCATTTTGTAAGAGAGGTGTATCTTTCATTTCATTTTCATAACCGACCATTTCTTTATCAATGCTATCATCAAACATTGTATTGACCATTCTTACATAATTGATATTGTGACCTAACAGTTGTGCTAACTGTTGAATCATTGGCTCTGTTACGGGATATGCAAACTGACACTTAAATATGTGTACTGGTTCATTTGAAAGATTGGGGAAACCATATGGTGATTTCATAATCGGTGTTGATGTTGGGCCTTTAATTTCTTTAGGCTCAAACTTGTTCAAGTTATGTTTAAATAACTCTAAGAAATTTTTGCTACAGTCACCAGCAACTTTGATTGTACAATCATAAGTATGAACCGATTCTGCAATGTAATGTTTTAAACTTTTCATATTGTATAGTTCCCGTATAATATATTTATCATTCCTCTGTGTTTTTTGCAGATAAAACTCGTAGTAATTCATTACGATCTAAGTTTTGAGCACCATCACCTAAGGGTATATTTTCTATTTTTTCTTCTATTTTTGCTTGACGTTGATCTAATGTTGCTTTCTTTAATTGTAAATCAATCATTTTTAATTTTTTGTTTAGTTTAGCAGTCTTAGCAGTAATAGCATGATTCAACATATTACTAGCAACACTAAAAATGTCACCGCTGAAACGTGAATCAACTTGCATTCCTAAATCCATTAAATCTTGGAAACTTGTTTCTGCTTTCTTACTAAGTTCATCCATTTCTCTATCAGATGCTTCTAGTCCTCTAACTGTAGGTAAAGCAGTTTCGATCTTTTCTAAATTGTTTAATGCTTCTTTAGTAACTTCTTCTGCTACTCCAGGAATAGGTTCATTCAGTTCATTTTCGTCACTGGATGCCAAGTCAAATAATTCTTCAAGTTTTTTTGTCATACATCTATTTAGTTACTTTCCACGCCCATTGTAGAAAAGGTCATCTTCTGTAACTACCCTAAATTTAATACCTTGTGCTTTACAGAATGCTTGTGCTGATTTCCATTTAGCATGATTGATAGCAATTGTTGCTCGTTGCTTTGCATTCTTAACTTTTTCTGTTATAATACTTTCTGCTTTAGGTTTTATTTCTATTAACTCTGCGTTTGTTCTTCCGTACTTGTCTTGGTAAACAATAAAAAAGTCAGGTATATAATTAGTACGTCTACCTTTAAAAGGATGCAAATAAGGAATAACGATAGATTCACTAGCCCACTTAACCACTTTGTCATTGGTGTCACAAAAGATCATAAACGTAAGTTCCCAGCCTGATCGATACTTAGGCTTGCCTTTACCTACATATTTGTGTGGATTTTTTATAGTGTAAATACCCTGTGCGTATTTTCTTCTACGAGGCATTTGTTCCCCTTATGGTAATACGTTGCGTTGTACTGCTTGATTAGGAGTGGGTACCCTTGATACTCCATACAATGCTGTTTTTGACTTTAATAAATTGAGATAAAAAGCCATTTCTGTGTTTACTTGAAGTTTTGTTAGTACATTAGTCTTAAAGTAATCCATAAAGATTTGAATGTTTGTTCCTGTTTCTTGTGCTATTCTAAACAGTGTAGTTGCATACTGTGATGCTGTCTGCTTAGTTCTTTCAGATTCAGGATTGCCTTTTAAGACTCCTACAAAATATGAATATACTGAATCCCAATCAGCGGCATTAACTTGTAATGGCACACTATAAAACGTATCAAAAATTTCTAATGTGTTTTCACGGTATGTTATGTTTATTGGCATTATGCTCCTCCCGTCCCGTCAGCCTGTTCTCCAGCCGGTGGAGGTTCATCTTGTGTGTTATTGTTATTAGCACCTGTAACTACTCCTTGGTTAGCAATGTTTACTATTGTTGGAGTTGCGCCATTAACTGGAGTGTCAGTATCTCCTCCATTAATAAGATTATTTAAAAAGTTCGTTGCGTAATCTGTCAATCCGGAAGTGACTTGATTAACCGCAGTTTCAACTAATCCTGATCCACGATTTTGATATGTTTCATAAGCAAAACGAGCATAATCTCGGGCTGTTCCATCATCTCCTAAAAATGCAGGAGGGAAATCTCCTATCAGATTATTACCGCCTTGTTCAAGTGGACTTTCAGTTATATCATAACTGTCAGGTCCTCCGAATCCTGCTACTTCCTCTCCATCAAATTCACGTCGGGGTAGTCCTGTACCGTCTTCTAACTCTTCTCCTATCTTGCCTGAGTTATAAACTACAGTTTCATAGTTGATAGTCATTCTATTTTGCATTGTTCCGCCACCGTCTGCATAATCATAAGTGTCATGGTCAAACGTTGTGATGATTGGATTAATTAAAGTATATGCAATGTAATTTCCCGCCCACATACCATATACAGTGATGTTATTAAAGAAAGGAACTTTCTCTCCGCCGTCTGCTCTATTTCCACTTGGACCCCGGGCATCTCCCCTATAACCATATTCGGTATCACCTGATATAGATGGATCATATATATTACGTCTATTGTAATCTTTTATAGCCGGTGCAGTCGTCCAAGGGTCAACGACAGGATTCCATGCATCTGCATAGTTATATCTATAGTATGCGTCCCACATTGCAGTAATTTGCGATGCATTATCATCATGGAATACAACTTCAATAGGTTGATATTTAATCTTTGATTGAATCAAACGTTTTCTATTATATTGATTCATCTCTTGCACGTCCATATTAAACGTGGGCAATTTAATTTGTTTTACTAAGAGTCCGTAGTTTTGTCCTGTTGGAGGTTGATATGCTGTAGCATTAATTTCAAACCAAGTATGGAAAGTAAATTTGACTTTACCTGCATTGGCCATGCCACCTGGCAAAAAGTTTTTCTGAGCATGAGTATAGTCTCGCAGGTATGTTCTGCCAACTAAAGTGCCTGTAAGATTAGTCAGAAAATTATCTTTCCAATTCTGTGCGTTTGGTAACAAACTCATATATTAATCTCCTATAAGAGTATTTATCTAAACTATATACCCATAAAAAAACCGGTCGAAACCGGCTTTTTTAATTAAAATAATTCTATTACTTACGTAGCAGTACCAATCTGACTTGGGAATGTCTGTAGACCAGACTGTCCTACACCAGCACCCGGTACGCCGTTTAGATCGCCGCCAGCATTTGTCTGGACTGCGTTATCGTAACGTAGAGTCATAGCAATAGTCACTGCATCAGATGTACCATAGTTAAGTTGCTGATAGTTTGCTTGTTGTAAGAAACAACCTGCTAATGACCAGTTTTCTAATACTGTTGGTGTATTGATACCGTTACCACCGTCTAAGATTTGAATTTCAGTTTCAAACTTGTAGTCTCCACCTGCGGCCGCTGAGGACTGCTCGTAGAAATCTAATTGACGTTGTAACTGAGCACCAACTGCTTTTGATACATTACCAGAAGCATCGTCTCTGACGTTGATAGCAAGTGTTTGCCATGTGTGTTTACCAGCAAGATAGACACGTGAGTTGTACACGTTCATAGTGATTTCGTCAAACTGAACTTGTGGTCTCGCACAGTCTACTACTTGTCTAGTAAGAATAAGTGAAGAATCATCGTCAAAACCAAAATTAATAAAGTTCACACGGAATCGATATTGAAGTTTTGGCATCAACAAGTTTTGGTTAGCGCCTCCCTCAGGTTGTACCGAAAGTTTTGCTAATGTATCTGAGGCTGTTGCCATTGTTAATCTCCTGTTTTAATATATCTTAATATATATTTATCTTTTTAATTCAAAGAGGCCGAAGCCTCTTTGTATATCTTTTTTACGATCCTGATAACTCACCAGTGTTGAATATTCTGACCGGAACATAGATAAACTCAGCGGCTTTCACGGGCTCTACTGCTATGTCAATCCAAAGTTCATTTCTATCAATTCTTGCTGGAGTGTTGTTAGAATCATCACAAACTACTGAGTAGTCATATAATCCTCGTTTTGAAACTAGATCCTGGAACAATGATTCGACTACTGCTTTAATAGACTTTCTTGTTTGAGGGTCATTAGGTTCAAAGACAAATGGTCTCGCGGCTAATATTAATTGTCTACGAATGTAAGCAACTAATCTTGCTACGTTTACTCTGTCTAATGCAGATGATGAATCAAATGAAGTTTTGTTACCATAGTTCAATAATCCATTACCTGTAAAGAATACCATTGGGTTAATAAAGTTAGTGTATAACACATCTCTAATACCAATACGTGTTCTAATTGAGTTAAACTCGCCTTCGTCATCGATGTATCCGATGCTTGTAGCATTATCGATTATACCACGTCTAGTACCTGCAGGTGCTAACCAAGGATAAGCAATATTGTCATTACGCAACATAGTTCTTGTCATCATATGTGATGATGGGACAGCAACTAAGTTACCTGATAGATCACTAGTGATACCTGATGGATAGAATAGACCCATATAAGTATTTCTACTTACAAGTCCATCTTCACCTGTTGTTATTGCGCCTGCGGCGTTAGTTGCCCAAGCCTGAATTTCAGTTGCATCATCTTTCAATCTCATTGGTGTATCACCAACGATGTAAGAAGTTTCACCTCTATCAGAGTTCAATGCTATCATGTTAGGCTGTAGTTCAGGATAACCTGGAGTTGCTTGTAAGTTGAAGTAGTTATCTTCGTCTCTAATTGCAACGTTAGAGTCAACCGCTGAACGTAATGCTTGTGTTACCATTGATCTTTGTGCTTTACGACCTGCGTTCATTGCACCGTTAGACGCATCACCTGAAGCAGTTACCCATGCATCTTTCTGTACTGGTAAAGTATCAGACGGGAATCTGTCACTGTTAAAGTAATTTACACGATACTGTTTAACGTTATATGAAGAACGTCTTGTGTTCCAAAGCAACATACCTTGTGGGTAGTTTCCTGATAAAGGAGCATCGACATCTAAGTAATCACTTCCTAACATTGATTTGATAGTCGGTATCGGATCATTTGCAGGGTTAGTTGTTCCGTTAGTTGCCCAACGTGCATCTTTAAATAAGATACCTTGTGGTGTAGTTTGATCTGAGTTGTCAATTAAGACCCACTTATCAGTAGCACTACCGCCACCTGTTGCTGGAACTGACTGCCATCTATAGAATAATGGATATTTCTCTAAGTCAGAAGTATCTAACCAAAGATCACCGTATACTAATGATGTACCGTCACTTTGAAGTGTAGGCTCACTAGCAGACACTAAAGGTCCTGCTGGATCAGTTGCATTTACAACTGATGGGCTAGGTAATCCGTTTGAATCATAACCTTGTTGACTATAACCTTTCCAACCACCGTCATAATTAATCATAATGTCTACTTGATCAGTTGACGAGTAGTACCAGTTAGTCATGTTACTAGGTATTGCAGTTGGCGCGCCTTCATTTGCTGTTAATGAATCGGCTCCTGTAGTAGTCAATGAGAACTCTCTCCAGTTAGATAACTGAGTTGTGAACGCATCTGAGCCAGTACCTGTGCTTAAAGTATAAGATGTGACAACACCTGCTGTAACACTTGTAATTTTTACTTGTAAATCATTTGCTGGTGAAGAACCGCCTAAGTCTGAACCTAAGAAAGTAACTACGTCACCTACAGCATGACCTGTACCACCGTTTACTACAGAATCTGGATCAAAGTCATAGTAACCATAATCATTAAGTACTGCGATTGATAAGCCAGTACCTGCGCCTGATGAAGAATCCTGTGTAGGTTCAAACTGAATGTCATCTCTAAATGGTCCATTCTTACAACCTGATGTATTAACAGTAAATCCTGCTTCTGCAAATAAACCAGAAGATACACCTGTATTGTTATCAAAATCGTCTAAGATTATAACACCACCTGATGTGTGTTGTAATTGAATAGAACCATCATCGTTTACACTTGCTGAAGTGTAAGGAACGTTTGCCGCTGACCATGCAGTTACAAAGTCAGATGCATCAGTTGCATCACCTAAGTTGAATGTATAAGGGCTACTTAATGTTTGTGACCCAGGAGTTGAAATTTGAATTCTTGCTACATATGGGCCTGAAGTAAAGTCTGGTCCAGTGTTTGTACCGTTGATTACTGTTGGGCCAGTTGCTATTCTATAGAAGTAGTATACTGGAGCCGCTGTGTAATCACCGTTAAATGCATATTGTGCATAGACACTTCCTGCAGGAATTGCTTGTCCGCCTGTTGAGTCTGCTGAATAGATTTGACCCCAATCAGAGTCTGCAAAAGTAGGTGTCTTAGGAATATATGTAGATGATGTGCTATCATATTCAGCAATTACTGGTTGTAATCCTGTTCCGTCAACCTTAATCCATACAGAACCAGTTGGAGCAGGCTGCGCCTGTCCTGATTGCCATAATGGCTGTTGAGCAGATGTACCATATAATGATCTTGGCTGGAAGCCAGTTACATTAGTACCTGTAAATCCTAAGTCAGTAAAGATAGTACCTGTTGCGTTAGCAAATCTAACATAGAATGGGATCGGAGGACTACCTTGATCTCCACCTGTCTGTGAAGAATAAACTTCAAGTTTGTTATCAATTACTGCCGCTGAAACATAGTCCCAACCTAATGCATTAATATCTGCCGCTAACTGACCGATAGTGTTATTCGGTGCTGCCTGGACAGTAAGTTGTGCTACGTTTGTTCCATTCATGACCAAGTCGATTGTGTCGCCTTGCGTTAATGTAGGATTAGATGTAGGTGCTGTGATTGAAGGCCATGCCTTAAACCAATCTACTGAATCTAAACCAACCCATGTATTCTGACGATTCTTGTACCAATATGTAGGTGCATTGTCATTGTTAGGGTTTCTATAATTAGGAATTGCAACTACTGCATAGTCACCGATGTTTCCTACTGATTGTAGAGGTGTACCTATTGACACTAAAGTAGAGTCAGAGATAACGATTGGTGCTTTTGCTGTAAATGCTCCTGTTGTTGAATTAAACTCATTGATTCCCCATGTAGAAGAAGTTGTGTTTAACCAAAACGAACCGTTTGTAGGTGCCCCTGTTGGACGACCTGTTGATCCTACTAAACTTGCTAGATCAACGTCTGCTCTTAATACAAATACTTGATTTGAAATACCAAGTGCTGAGTAAGCCGCTAATAGTCCATATTCATTTAACTCGTATCCTTGTAACGGAGTACCGTTTGATGCTGTGTAAAAGAATGGGTTACCATATAAAGTAACTAGATCACGTTGAGAAGTTACTCTGTATAATTTACCTGCGTTTGCGGCTGTCGTGGCTGCCGCAGTCGATGTTGATGTTGGATCCGCTTTATCTTGTGCTGTTGCTAACAAGAAGAAGGGAATTGATGCTGTTGCGCCTGGTAAGTATTGACTTTCATCAATGATGCTTACTTCTACGCCTGGTGATGTTAGTGCCATAATAATATTCCTTTTGTATGATTTTGAGGGTTACACCCTGATTGTTTTTTCATACTATTATTTATCTTGTTGTACAAAAAATAATGGTTTAACATACCTTCGAAGGCATTTTTATAAATACAGTTATGAGTTTACCTAGACCAATTTGTAAAGTTTGCAACAGAAAAGTGTGTGCCGTGAACTATGTTAAGAATGGCAAACGACATTATAGAAGTATGTGCAATCAATGTGGCAGGGTGAATAAAACAAGAAAACCTATATATCTTTGGCAACGAGCAGGATATGAAAAACAAGATACATGTTTCTTGTGTGGATTTAAAAGTTTATACTCTACGCAAATGGTAGTGTATCATATAGATGGAAGACCACAGAATACAGACTTCACAAACTTAAGAACAATATGTTTAAATTGTATTGAAGTCGTAAAAAGAAAACATGTAATGTGGCACAGGGGAGATTTAACTGTTGACTATTAACTCTATATGTTTATGTAAGTCATCAATTGTGCCATTGTTGTCAACTTGATAATCGTAATCTAATCCAACACTACTATACTCACTAGCATGAACTCCTAGATCGACTAGTCTTGCTAATGCTTGAGGATTTTCATAATAATTATAATCTACTGCATCATTTAACCAGGTAGGCTGTTCTCCTCGATTGACTCTTAGTGTAGTTCCACCTGCATTTTTAATTGCTTCTACTTCATTTTTAAATCTACAATCAGTAATGACTACGTTATCTTCTATTTTACGTAATTGATTTTCAATAGATGATACCCAGATATCATTATGAAATGATCGTCTGCCTACTTCAGTTCCCCAATACTGCAAGACCCAACGGGGAGTCAAATGAGGCATGTCTAATCGTTTTGCCCACCACTCATCAACTTCTTCTCGCCACTCTCTACTAGATTGAGTAGTGCCTTCTAACATTTCTCTGTCCCAGCCAAAGATTGCAGACACACAATCCTTTAAGGGACCTGCATAACTGAGTTTTTTAAAGCCATGAAATCTTATAAGATAATCAGCCGCAGTATCTTTGCCACTGCTGATAAGTCCTGTAATACCTATAATCATATTGGATAGTCCTGTAGTAAAGTAATAACATTATACAGGGTTTATAAAAGAATGTCAAGTGTTTTTGGAAAAATAATTGAATATTTTATCTATTGCAAACTCATTTAACAATTTTCCCAGAATGATCTTCGTCTGGACTTAAATGTATATTAGGGTCACAGGGCATGACCCAAAGTCGTAAGATTTTATGTTTGGGTACATATTTTAATGGAGGACAAGATCGATATAGCAATTGCCATTCTTGGTCTAATACATATTGCCAATGTCTATAATTGAATTCAATATCTTCAATGATGCCTTGTCTGTAACTTTTTGCATGATCCAAAAAGGAAGTTATTCTTTTGTGTGCTATAGAAATATATTCACTTATACTAATATCTTTATTAATTAAGTCTGGTTCAGATGTATATTTTCTAAATGTTTTAAATCCTAATCCTTCTAATGTTTTTTCTTGTAGATCGAATTTACTAATTCCCATAAAAGGTTTTTTAGTTGCAATAGGTTTCCAAGTTTTTTCTGTAGTAGAGTAAATATCATGTTCCCAAAAAGGGCGAACTTCCATATCCTCTGTTATACCTTTAAAGTCATCAGACCAATGAGCGGGATTAGGATTGTCAAACCATGTTTCAGGCATAACGATTAACGATGCATTGTTCCATTCGTCAGGGAAAAGATAATTAGCAACATCAAAACCATTTACTTTACCACTTTTAATTACTTCAGAAAACGAATCACCGGGTAATGTTCGTTCTAGTTGACTATAAATTTTTTTTAAATCTTCTAAATTTAAATCTTCATCGATACCATTTAATATTGGTTGATAATCTTGTGATATAGAATCTTTGAATGCACCATACGGATTTAACGAGTTTGTCAAAGAGTAATCTAATCTATCAAGTGTGTTTTCTTTAAAGAATTTATACAACAAAGGCAGTTTATGAACTCTACCTGTAATATCACCTATCAACCACAGTGCTTTCTGATCTTCTTTATCTAATGACTTACTCCAATCTCTAGTTGTGTCTAATCCATGACTTCTTTCTTCGGTTCCTTCGGATCTTAATAAAAAATATCTAGGATTATGACCAAACACCATGTAATGATCTGGCAATTCATTTATGTTAACTCTGGTACCTTCATGCAATAGATATACATGTTTCAGATTAGGAAACATTTGGCTTGTATGTAAATATTCTAGTGTCTGTTTTGTAAACGTGGTGTAATCCCACCCAACTTGTGGTTCATACAACATAAAACTAATAATCAGATGTTCAATATTTTGTGTTTTGTAACGGCCAGTAGAATTGACATTCCCATTGAAGGGCACATTACGATCATGTCCGCACTCTACGTTAATAGACCAAATGGTATCTGTGAACTGACAACTAGAAATCGTCATGCAATATAGGTTAGCCTTGAATCCAAGTGAGAGGTTGTGAGTAGTCTACGTAGTCACGTAAATCTTTATGACATTGTTCTTGTGCCGCAAGACCCTCTGCCTTCATTGCCGCACCATTAAGAGCAGTTCCACCTGCGGGACCTGCGATAGTTGAGAATTTTTCACGTGCTTGACCTATAGTAATCATGCATGTTGCTAACACATAATTTTCTAGCCAAGGTGCAATACCCGGGTCTTGTAATAAAGTTGTTTCTGGGCGTTGAATATCAGCCCAAATAAGAATCTGTTCGCCTGATCCTTTAAAGTCTCTAACAAATCTAATTGTTTTAGTTACTGGATCAAACGTGTATATAACAAATCCACCAAACATTCTAGCGGCTAATTCTACATACCCTGCATAGAAGTCATACGTTGCTAGTCCACCTGCATAGTTATAGTTTAACAGATACGTGTTTAAGATAGCAGATGAAAACGGATCGAAAGATGATGCTCCTGGTCCTGTTTCAAGTCCAATTGTTCTTCTAAAACATTGCCTAACATTAATAAACTCTGTTGGTAATGTATAAGTATCTTGGTCTTTTTCTACTGTTAATAAAGTATAGGACTCTTGCACTGAGTTTTCAGCACGTTGTCTATACACTTTAACTGCAAAGTTGTATGCCGCTTCGTAGTGTTCTGGATCTAATTCTAAGTCTACAATGCCATCGCCCAGCCTAAAACGAACCTGATCAAACATATTCTCTTTGAGTTGTTCGAGGTTTTCGCCGTTTGGTACTGCTAGTTCTTCTGATGCCATGTTGATAAATTCCTATTTCTAGTATTTATCAGTCTAAATGTTTTTCTGTTTTATATAATTGTTTAAATCAGTGGCTCTGGATAGATGTGCATCTGCTCCATGGTGACCATATTTAGCATTTGGATTCATCATTCCTGCTTGTTTATACTTTTCATAAAAGCCGTAGTCATTGTTTCTATACATGTAATAACGTTTAGCATCGATCTTTGATAGATAAGGTCTTAACCATTTCATGTTTCGATTGTTAAAAGCAACACCAGAGTTAGTCATTAGATATCTAATGTTTTCTGCTTTGAAAAAATATTGCAATGATAGAGCATCCTTAGCAGTCAGACATTCAGTATAAATCTCTGAATATACCAAGAATCTTTGTGCTGTTAAAAACTGTTCTTTTTCCTGTGGAGCAACATGATGTGGATCTGTCATTGCATTTACTTGAACTGAACTTAAAAATGATGGGTCAGCCCAATCAGCACAAGTGTCCTGGTTGATACCTACATCATGCGGGACGGGTGCTTCTATTCTACAACTCTCTGCCCAGTTAACCAAAACAAAAAGATTGTTTGCTTTATTTGACACTAAATCTTGGTTAAGTGTAAACCAATTTAGTACACTACGATGTATAGCGCCATTAGAGGAACCGTTTCTTGCAATATTGATAGGAGTATGACCCATCATTTTTGCTAGTTGGTTACCAAAACTTGCCTGACGATTTTCTGGGCTTGATAAGTCCCCATTAATTTCCGCTCCAGCGGCATGACTACACCCCGCAATCAACATATAATTTGCCATATTATTAAAACGCCTTTAAAATAATCATTTGGTCATTGAAACGACCTTTGGGTTGAACACCTACTGCTTTGATAGAATCAAAGAATTTACGTGCCGCGGGCTTACTGCCCATAATTTCTTTTATTTGTTCTTTGGGTTTGCGTAGTGTTTTAATTGCACTCTTGGACTTGTCAAATCCGTACAATGTATTTCCTTTAACAAACATTTCTCCTGCCATTTCTTCTGCGATATAATGATGAAGTTTACGTTTAGCAGTATCATAACACCATGCTTCTTTAGACATATGAAGTTCTGCTGGTCTAATGCTTTCTAGTTTAAGTTTTGTTACTTCACATTCAAAACGTTTTTGATACTTCAACTTTTGTGTTGCTTTCTCAGGAGTGATAGGCTTAGTCTTACGTTTTGCTCTATTTTTAATCTTAAGAGCCTGATATGAATTCAGTACACCAATCATATTGTCATATGCAACTATGATACTTTTGACTTTTCTCTTAGATAAATGATTGTATGCTTCAACTAACTGTTCATCTTTACCTTCAATAACTTCTTTAAATTCTTTTTGTTCTTTTGTATAACTATCGACTAGTTGAGGTATATGATTGGGTAAAGGATTGTATGCGTTTAACACTCGCATGATTGCTGTATTAAATTTGGCATCTATTTTGATCTCGTCCTCAAAGAATTGATCTAAAATACCATCGATTTCTCCACCTGCTTCCATTAATTTACCAAGCATGATTTCTTGTATAGAAGGACGATTGGGTTTGTCTTTTGCTTTTTCTTCTTTTACTTGAGCAATCTTGGCTCCCTTTACAAGCCATTCGTCTTTGAGTTTAGTGATATGATCCCAGTGACTTTGTGGTGCGTACCCAACTTTGTTTAAGAAAAATACAGTTGTCCCGGTAGAATTGAAGTTCCAATCTGGATTTCTAAGAATAACTTCGATTTCTTCTGTAGGCCACCCAGATTCTTTTTTGATCCAAGTTTTAAATTCAGTCAGTCTTTTCTTATCACTGATTTCTGTACGAATAAAATATTGACAATCTTGGAATGCTTTGTTGCGTTCCTCTTCGTCTACAATTTCCTTGTGCTTTTCCCAAATTGGTTCGGGTGTCAAGTAAACTGTTTTTTGTTTTCGTCTAGCCATTTTGCCCCTTAATGAATTTAATGTTCATACTTAGTGTTTGCATTATACATTAAATAATTTTTTGCTTCAACCTTTTATTTACCCAAATTCTTCGTCTCATTGTATTGAGATAAATATATATATGCCAAGATTAAGTTTATACCGGGAACAGAAGCAAAACGACTACCGTTTTTTAGACAGAAGTATTTCTGAACAGTTGACTGTGGGCGGTACTGATCTATATATTCACAAGTATGCTGGACCGCTGGATCAAGGTCCGTCGAATGATTTTACACAACCTGAATATAGTTCAATGGATCCTACAAACATACAAGACTTGCTATTCTTAGAGAATAGAGATAGAAAATATGAAAAGGATATTTATCGATTACGGGGCCATTACAACGTACAAAACTTAGACTTTGATCTAAGTCAGTTTGGTTTATTTTTAAGTAATGACACTATTTTTATCAACGTGCATTACAATGACATGATCGATATCTTAGGTAGAAAATTAATGGTAGGTGATGTTATCGAACTACCCCACTTACTAGATTACAATCCCTTAGACGATAATCCTGTAGAATTTCCAGTAGCACTAAAAAGATTTTATCAAGTCACAGATGCTAACTATGGTAGTGAAGGCTTTTCGCAAACATGGTATCCTCATCTATGGCGTATCAAATGTGAGAAACTAGTAGACAGCCAAGAGTTCGCAGACATCTTACGTCAACCAACTGACAAAGACAATTACTTAGGCGACTGGGATAAAAACAAAACATACCCTGCAGGGTATACAATGACATTCGGTGACAAAAACTATATCGCATTACAAGAAGTGCCCGCCGGTACAAAACCCGGAGATACTAATCCAGATCCATATTGGGAACTGGATACAGGTAAAACACTTAAAGATGTATTAGGTCGATATAATGAAAATATTAGAATTAACGATGCTAACTTAAAAGAAGCAAAACGTATTGTACCGAAAGCCGGTTATGATACATCTAATTTATATGTCGTGCCGGGTTATGGCATCTTTGAAGCAAACGGTGTACCATCTGACAAAGAAAATCAACCCGCACCTCCTGTCGATATACGTTCATGGATGCCCGGTAACAGTGCATTAACTGCTACTGGACAAGTTATCACAATGAAAAGTGACAAATACAAATATGAATCTACTGGTATAAGAATACCCAAAGAAGTTATTGATGTAATGCAAGCCAAACACAGTGAACAAGACATAGACTTAGAAGCAATGATAGCAAAGTTTGTACAAGCAAACTTATCAATTGCAGTTGAAGCACCAGAGATGTCATCAACTGGCTCAGGTCAAATGGAAGGCACAAAATTATTGACAGTTAATATAAGTGGTCCTGTAGTAGGTCCATATGGTACTGCTGACAACACTTATGCAACAGCAGACCAAGATCCTACTCAACCAGGCTTTACTGGTACGGAACCTTATGGTCCGAATACAATGGACTATCGTGCTGACTGTGATCCTCGTTTTCAATACATTGCAAGATCAACACCACGTGACTTTGGTTATACGTCAGGGTACTTGTCAGGAGAAGGCGCTCCGCCTAATGGTCTCCCAGCAGGCGCCGGTATTTCGTTCCCACAAAGTCCGCAAGTCGGAGATTATTTCTTGCGTATAGATTATACACCTAATGTACTGTATCGATGGTCAGGAACTCTTTGGTTAAGAGTTAGTGAGAACGTAAGAACATCTACTGGCTTCACTGAAGAAGATACATCACAACTTTCAGGATTTATAAATAATGAGGCTGAAATATTCAGCAACAACGATGAAGCAAACGTACCATCTGCTCAAGGACTAAGTGGCATCTTAGACTTAGAACCAGATGATAACCCACCAAGTGACGGGACATAATGGCACAATATTTTTACGACAATCAGATAAGAAGATTTTTATTACAGTTTGCTAAGATTTTTAGTAACTGGTATGTAACTGCAGGAAATGATCCTAACGGCAATCCTATTCTTGTAAGAGTACCAATTCAATATGGAGATGCAAGTAGACAAGCATCAACAATTATAGCAAACAACTCAGCATCTAATCTACCTTCTGCACCTTTAATAACTTATTTTATTAACGGATTAGAATACGATCAAAAACGTACACAAGAGCCTTACTTTGTAGAGAAACAGAATGTACGTCAAAGAGACTATGATCCAACTACAGCCGCATACGGAGAGACACAGGGTCAAGCATTTACTGTTGAAAAGTTGATGCCAGTTCCGTACACACTTAGACTACAAGTAGACTTTTGGACAACTAACTATCAACAAAAATTAGAATTGATTGAGCAGTTAGGTACACTATTCAATCCATCATTAGAAATTCAAAACACTGACAACTTTATTGACTGGACATCTTTAACAGTTGTATATCAGGATGGACTGACGTTCTCATCTCGTAGTATACCGCAGGGCACAGGTAATCCTATTGATGTTATGTCATGGAAATTCTATTTGCCAATGTGGTTAACAACATCTGCTAAACTTAAAAAGTATGGTGTTATTAATAAGATTATTACTTCTATCTTTGAGGGTAAAACACAAGAAGATATGAAAGATGATGACTTGTTATTAGGTACACGACAAAAGATATCTCCATATGGTTATCAAGTATTGTTCATAGGTAATTCATTACAGTTGTTACCACAAGACCAAGTTGATCAACCTTCTAACTTCTCATTAGATAAACCAACTAATCCAGACACTGATTTATTTTGGACATCTATTTTAAATATGTATGGTGCATACCGAGGAGGTATTTCGCAAGTTGCATTACAAAATCCATATATGGATACAGAAATTATGGGTACAATAGTTGTCGATCCACTTGATGATCGTTATTTAATTTATAATGTTGATGAAGATACCTTACCACAGAATACATTAGACCCTGTAACTTCAGTTATTAATCCTCAAGTATCAGGACCAAACAACGGACTACCTGGACCTATTCCTAATGTTAGATATTTGTTAACACAAGATATAGGTTCTAGTACATCATCATGGGGTACGATGATAGGTAGTCAAACAGGTACATCAGCATTACCTGAATCTCAAGTTGCAACTACACTGACTCCTGGAACATTATATCAGATTGCTACTATAGGCACAACTGATTTTAGATTTTATGGTGCGCCAGATAATAATATAGGCACACAGTTTACAATGAACAATGTACAACCAGAAGGAACAGGAACAGTTTACACTGTGGTAGAAGCAAAAGCAAATGATATCATACAATTCAATGCAGATATTATGACTTGGTTTGTTGCGTTTGATTCTGCTATCAACAAAGATGAACTAGAGTATGTGACTAACTTAACCACAGAGATTCAATATCGATGGGCGGCTACCCCTGCTGATTCTACTCAGCCCGGGCTCCCTGCACAATGGATGAAGTCCTACGAAGGCTATTATAATGAAGGTGACTATAGTATAGTTATTTAAGGACGACCCTGTCACCTACTAAATAACTGTATGGCAATCATTATAAATCAATCTGCCGGTATATTCTTTTATTGCAAGTCTACCAAACGATCACTTTATCTTTTAAGAAACGAAAGTAAGAATCCTACGTGGTCTATCCCAGGTGGCAAAATAGAAAAAAATGAAACTTTGTTTGCTGGATTAAAACGAGAGTGTATGGAAGAAATTGCATATTGGGAAGATGATTTTAAATTAGTACCTATACAAAAATTTGTTAACAATACGTTTGCATATCATACATTCTTTTGTGAGATTGAAGAAGAATTTCCCCCAATTCTTAATGATGAACATTGTGGGTATGCTTGGGTAGGAGATGATAAGTACCCAAAACCCTTACACCCCGGGCTATTTTCTACGATTAATATAGATAATGTAGTAGAAAAGTTATCTAGTCTAAAGAATCTCTAATATAAACCCCCTCAGAGACGTTCTAAGACGTATAATGTGCTTTTACACATAGATAGATGTCAATGATCTATGTTGCTTAGAGGACGATTTACAGAGCCTCAGGAGCAGTAATTAGCACCATTTCGATCCAGCATTCTCAGTAATGCAGTCCAAAATAAGTTTACATGCTCGTCTGGTGAGTCATTAATTCTTGCTATTTTATCCCATTCTGCTTTAGAAGGAACTGATAGTTCTGCACCAGTACGCATAACATCGACTTGAATTTTGCAGGCGTTCTCAAGCATATAGAGGTTATAGAGAGCCTCTGGAATATTTTTGGCTACAGATAGTAAGCCATGATTTCGCATAATCAGTAAAGATTTATCTCCGATATCTTTTCCTAATTGGGCACATGATCTAGTATCGGGAACCTCGATACAATGATAGTCGTAATAGTTTATTTTGTTTTGTACTTCGCCTGATTGTTGTGATAAATTCATCAGTCCTTCTTTCATACATGAAACTGCAATCCCCGCACGGGTGTGTGAGTGCAAAGTACAATTCACATCTTGTCGAGTTTTCATTATTGCTGTATGTATTGCATGTCCTGCATCCATATAAGATTCTCCTGCTAAGATTTTCCCATCAAAATCAACCTTAACAAGATTAGATGCAGTTACTTCATCAAACATTAAACCATACGGTGTAGTTAAATAATGATTTTTATTTTGAGGTAGCCGAGTACTTAAATGAGTGAAGATTACATCTGTCCAGCCAAAATGATGAAATAAGTGATGACAAGCGGCGAGATCACATCTTAATTTCCATTCAATATCTTCCATATATTTTATTTAACCCAAAAAGAAAGGGTGACTAGCACCCCTTCTTAACCTAAATAATATTTAGTGTGACATCCAGAACTCAACGACTGAATAGCCTAGAGTTCCTGCTACCATACCTGCTCCGATAAGCATCCATCTCCATCGTTCTAATGCTGTGATCTTAGTCGCCATTAAATCATGCGATTCTTGGTTCGACTTATTAAAATCAGTAAGCATTTTATGAGTTGATGCATTGCCTTCTTTAATCAATGTTTCGCATTCTTTAATATCATGCTTGACATCGGTTAAAGCAGTATCAAACTTTATATCCAAGTTTTTAAATTCGACTTTGAGAACAGCAATTTCAGTGTCGTACTGTTGTAATTGCTTTTGTGCGTTACTCTGTGCCATGATCTAAATACTCCGGATTATAAAGATTCAACTGTTACAATCGGATATGGTTGTCCACCATATGTGTCAGCGGGATAAGCAGTGTTGAAAGATATAATATACGCAACACCTGCAAAGTCTAATGCACGTCCTGAACCTTTAATTCTTTCCAATCTCACAGTACTTGCATCATCTAAAGTTACAGTAACAGTCATAGTGTTGTCTGCTAATGCTCCATCAGCCGAATCGGCTAAAGTACAAATACCTTGATTTCCTGAGCCATCATCAACAAGATACTTTCTAGCACCTTTTTGTCTGATGATAAATCCGTCGCCTTCTATGTTAGAGCCTACTTTGCATCTACATACAGTTTGAGGCCCTGTCTGAGTTGTGTTACCAGCAACAATACGGTAAGTGTTTGATAAACCTGCCGGGTTGTTATATGTGGTATCAACATCAGAATTTTTCGATGTTTTCATTGGTCGTCCCATTTTTTGATCTCCTTTATATTTTAGTGAGTGACGTTCTAGGTCTACGCGGCGGGTACCGCATAAGTCTTGTTTGATGTTATCTTACATGACAAGAACATTCATATGTATTTATAGTTTTTGAGTAAAAACGTTGGTTATAGACGACCGACTGCTACTTCAATAATAGACATTTCTTTGACAGTTTTGTCTTCGATAGCCTTACCTAGAGTCATACCAGGATGCATTATAGTAGCAACGTGATACCAAGCAGTTGCACCACCTTGACCATCACTTACCATGATGTCTCCCTTTTCACATGTACCTGTTACTTTACATGGTACTCTACCTTGTAGTGCTATAGCAACTTTCTGACCAGAACATTCTGTGTTCATAAGATATGCTGGATTAGTTGATACAACACCTGCTACTCGTCTGCTACCTACTTCATTAGAAAGATGAACTTCTTTTTCTCCGCCGAAACATAAAACTGTTCCTTCTTCGTATTCTGTATCACCTTCATAGTATTCTGCTAAGTCAGCATAAGTTGCTGTAAGACGTGATCCTGCTGAAAGTGACCAGTCACCTGTAATTTCACCTGTTGTACCTGATGAGCCTGTTGTTAACACAGCAGTTTCAACTGTGGCAGCGGTTAAGCCTGCAACTACAGTTGCATTGCCATTAACAGTTGCGGCTTGAGTAACAATACTTGCAGTAGTAATGTTTCCAGCATTCAAGTTGCCAGTAATATCTGTTCCACCATTGATATTTGCATAGGCAGCCGAAATAGTTTCTGCTGTCATATTTTGTTCAAAGTGACCATAATCACCAGCAATATTACCTGTTGCAACAATATGAGTAGGTATTGATGATGGGTCACTAGCAGTCCACGTGGGACCTGGAGTAATTAAATTACCACTTGACTGATTTAATGTAAAGTATGCTTTTGGGGTAGTGCCGTCTAAATTATAACTTCTTAGACCTTCCATTGTTAAACGCATCTTACCAGGCATACCCGGTACAATACCGTCAGTATCGATAAGTGCATCAAAGTATTGTGTTTCTACTATTGTACTTACTGGTCCTAAACCAGAGTTGATACCTACAAACGAGTGTTTGCTGTTAGTAAAATCGTGGTGTACGTATCCGTTTGCACCACCTTGCTCACCTGTTACAAACAAATTGCTAGTTGCGGCTTCGATATTACCTGTGATTATTGCTTCATCTGTAGTTAAGTTAGCAGTAAACACAGCAGAGACAGCCTGAAGTCCTTCGTCTGCTACAATACTTTGTGAGGTGTGTATAATACCACTAACTTCTAAGTGACTAGCATTTGCTGTTAGTGTCTGATCACCTAAAAAGATAGATGTACCAGACAAATACAAATCATTGAATCTGTTTGTGCTGTTACCTAAATCATATGTGATGTTTGCTGTAGGAATAATATTTCCAGAAATGTTTAAGCCAGATGATTCTAATACAGTTGCAGTTAATTTTCCTGTAGACTTATCAAATGTGAGACCAGTGTTGCCTGCTAATGATCCGGCATCATTAAATTGAACTTGTGTGTCAACACCTGCTGGAGTAGTTGCTGGTGCAACCATTACACTATTGATGTTAGTGCCACCACCTGTAATTGCGGCGTAGCCTGACAAAGCAGTGTCCCATGTCATAGTAAGATTATTTTCGTCTACATATTCTATCGTTGGATAGTTGTAACGACCTGTATATGAAACTCCACTACCATCAATTGCTTCGACACCTACATATCTTCTATTAAGACCATGATTAACATTCCAAACTGTTCCGGCTACGGTTTGTTCATGTAAGAAATAACCACCGTCTGGGCTAGTCCAACTTAAATTACCTAAGCCATCTGTCTTAAGAATATAATTTGCAGTACCACCGTCTATTTGTACGTTGCCTACATCTCCCAAATCAGATGCATCTGAAACTGTAAGTGTAGTAAGATTTCCACCGGTTGCAGTTATGTTACCTGCACTAATATTGCCCGAAACATCTAATGAAGTTAAAGTGCCTACACTAGTAATATTTGACTGTGCGGCCCCTGATACGGTACTTGCAATTGCGGCTAACGGTACAGTGCCTGTTACATTTGCGCCAGCAACCGTATTAGCAGTTGCGGCAAAGTTAACTTGACCTGCAACGTTTGCACCTTGAACATTTGAAACGTTACCTGCATCACCTGATAATATACCAACAACGTTACCTACGAATGTGTCTGCGGCTACTCTATTAGTAAATGTTGTATGTGTTGCGTTTGATGTGATTTCTTGGAAGCCTAATGCGATAGACGATCCTGATAGATATAAATCTCTAAATCTATTTGTATTGTTTCCTAAATCATATACTATGTTTGCATCAGGAGTAATGTCTCCTGCTACTTCTAAACTTGAAAGTGTACCGACACTAGTAACATTTGGTTGTGCGGCTGTTGTTAAAGTACCAGTCAATGTTGAACCTGAAACATCATATGTTGCTTCAACATTACCTGCTACGAATTTTGCGTTAGCAGTATCAAACGTATAACTACCACTTACATTAAGCGGCTTATTTCCTGTTGCAGATGTAGATACTAATGCTGGGAAGTAATTTCCTGTAGTAAGATTACCTACTACACTGTTGTCTGCTACGTTAGCATAATCAACATTTAAATTTGCTACACGTGTTGTAGAGTCTACGACAATAGGTGTCGTACCTGTTGCAACGTTAGAAAATATTCTGGATGCTACTACTGCACCAGTAGCATTTAAGTTACCGACATTTGCGTTACCATTAACAGTTAAAGTTTTGTTTGAACTAAAGTCCCAAACAAAATCTCCGTCGCCATCGATAACACCTGAGTTGTTATATTGTACACTTGTGTTACTACCTTGAGCCGCTGATACGCCACTGCCGCCTACTGTTGCGACTGCTCTACCACCGTAACCAAATACGTTTGATGTTAGTCCTGTTGCTGTGCCGATTGGCTTTTCAGGACCTGCTACACCATTTGCATAGATTGTATCAGAAAGTACAATAGTTGTTGTCGTTGGTATTGCATTAATATAATAAGTGGTTCCAGTACTAATGAATGAAGATCCACTGTCCATGTCTCCTGTAAATCTAACAGGGTCGTTTAATGAAAAGACTGTTGAGTCACCAATTGTAACTCTTTTAGTTACTGTATTTGATGATGCTACACTTGAAAAAGCATACTCAGTAAATGCAGAAGTATCTACCGGTGTTAATAAGTTTGTGTCAGAGTATAACGTAAATGTAGTTGAAGATTGAACATTAGCATAATATGTGCCGCCGTTTAATTCAGTCATGCCTACAGCATCAGTGATTGTAACTTCTTGTCCGTCTGTTAAAAAGTTTTCTACAGTTGAAGTAACTTCGCCGGGATTTGCTTTTGATACATTTTCGATGTATGCTGTAATTGTTCCTTTAGGTGTCCAAGATAAATTACCTAGACCATCTGTTTCAATTGTATAACCAACTGAACCACCGTCTATAGCAACATTACTAATCTCTCCTAGATCAACTAATCCTCCGGCGTCTCCGCCTCTGTTGACCCAGTTGTTACCGTCGTATACTAAAACTTGTCCGTCTGCGACTGTAACGTTTGATATGTTTAGGTTACCGACTGCGCCATCGATTTGACTGAATGTGATATCAGAGTATGAAGTCAATACTTCAATGTTTTCTAATCCACTAGTTGTTTTTCCAATGAAGACTCTTTTCGCATCACTGGCAAAACCGATTTCTGCTTCGTCTAATTGTGGTAAATCAACTAAGTTACCAGCCCTTTGTTGAATTTTAGAGATTTGTATAATGCTCATAAGTCTAATCTTTTCCTTTGATTATACTTATTTATCATTGATTTTAAATCAATGTAGCCTTTTACTAGATGTACTTAGTGTAGTATTCCTCTAACTTCTTAAGCCATTGTTGATGATACTTGTCGAACTCGTTTCCTTCTACGACAAACTCTTGGTATTCATAGTCTTTGCTACACATAAACACGACACCTTTCTTAATATTTGTGCCGTATAGTTCATTGTGTGCATCTGCATAAGCCGCTAATTGAATAAAGTAATCGTCAATCCATTCACGTTTCTTAGGTCTGTTAGTTTGTTTGTGATCCATGATTGCTTCATCACCGTCATGCAATCCTACTAAATCAGTTGTACCTGCATAGATTTGAGGGAAGTACAATGATACTTCAGTGCCCCAAAACTCTTGGCAGTTAACTAAACCTTTATCGATGATTTCTTGTGCCATAATGTGACTTTGTTTGCTGTATGGATTTGATCCGTATTGTCCCATGTCACCAGTATCACTCAGTACATAGTTCTCAAGCCATTTATGCATACGTGTTCCGCGACCTGCGGCTTCAGTAGTGATCTCTTGTGCTTTAGCATAACCAACTCTCTTACGCCAGTTCTCTAAAGAGGCTTTCTTTTCTTCAGATGCAGTAGCACTCAATATAGTTGTTACACTAGGAAGTTTTCCGCCGTCTGGTGTAAGATATCTACGTGAGCCGTCTATGTTCTTTTTCTTTAGTTCTTGGTACGGATATTTTTGTGTTATCATTATGGCCTCATATGATCTGTTTCTGGTTTGCCTGCCCAGTTTTTATTAAGATAGTCTAATCCTAATTCATGGAAGTAATATACGTTCCTACAAAATTCAAGTGGATAATAATTTAAAGGACTAGTAGGATTATCTCGCACTTCTTTTTCTGTTTTTGGAGTATGTATTAGTATATCATGTAACTTAGCATGTTTACAGTCAGTCACTTCTATTTCATCGTAACGTTTTTCTATTTCTTTCCAAACATAATCTGCAAGATGTTTATGTCCTTCTACTGTTTCATGTAAGCAAGGTGTCTTATCAAAATCTTTTGTAACTTCATTGAAATCTTTTAATTTGCTAGGATGTAATTCTAATTCATTTGCTAAAATTGTTTCATATTTTTCGATGAAGTCACCAGTATTACCATCCTGCCTTGGCATATAGTCAGTCGTCAGATGATTGATATTGTTTGCATCTAATAAACTATTAATACTTGTCCAACGATGTAATTTCTCTTGTTCCATTAAACAATAATAATAATCATCAGAGTTTAAAATTATTTCTTTTTCTAACTGAGAGTGAGTACTATAACCATCAACGATATAAAAATGATGAGGCTGGCTATTATCATTTGTTCCTGCATCTGACAAATAGCATTCTCTACGTGATGATTGTGTATATGCATGTATGTAAAAGGGATTGTTATCATGCAAAATGTCTTTGTAGAAGTATTGCATTGTTCTGCGAAAAATTGCTTGATTTCCTTGCCCGGGCAATGCAAGATTGACTAACGGAACACCTAACCGTTCTGCAATAATAGAAGCCCAACCATCTTTGATTGGATCTGATATTCCGTGTCCATAAGTATAACTACAGCCGTTAACGACTAAGTGTGATATTTTTAATTTCAAATTGTAAAACTCTCTCCACAACCACAACGTGCTTTCTCTAGTGGATTAATGAATTCAAATCCTTCATTAAGTCCATTTTTTTGATAGTCTACGGTGATTCCTTCAAGTATTTCATTAGCCTTTGGATCAATTAAAATTGAAAACCCTTCATATTCATTATGAATGTCTTCTTCGTTGATATTGTCTGCAAACTCAAGTTTATACGCATAACCACTACACCCTGTAGTTTCAATACCTATGCGAATACCAACACCTTTGCCACGTTTGGCTAAGTGTGATTTGATTTTGTCTTTTGCGATTTCTGTAACTTCCATACTTGTATTTAACACCTTAATATGATATTATAAAGTAATTGTTATTGAATGTCTAACGAATTGGGTTTATATTTTGAAGGCGCCGCGATCTTTATTCATAGCAGATTTTGCCATTTTGTCAACAGTCTTTTCATTATCTGATTCTGCATCTTGACCTGGCTGAATGTTAACGGGCTCATGTCCTTTAAAGACTACTTTATCGCCTTGAATGTTTGAGATTACACCTTTAAGAAGAGGCTTTTCCATCATCTTATACAAGTCTTGTACGTCAAGTATAATATCATTGTCTTGGAATGTGTCGAGTAATTGATCAACTGTAAAATTGTCAGGATCAATGGATCCGTCTTCTACGTGTTGTTTTAGTTGATTGGAAACAGCCACGATGCTGGCTGCCATTGCATTATTATCCTGAGCATCTACAAACTCGTAAAGCCTCATGTGCTTTACCTTTTTGCTCTACCGACTGGTCCTGTTGATACGTCTACGTTTACGTCTTCGATGTCACCAACAACTGCGTCAGGTGCACCTACGTCAATTTCATCGGTTCCTTCATCACCTGTTACGTTCATTACAGGGTCAGAAACATCCATGCTGTCAACTCCAACTTCTCCGTCGCCTAAA